>WLWH01000361.1_pt1 | contig 37906 bp, 50 predicted proteins | sample 6712741 | NCBI WGS metagenome assembly WLWH01 (sample SAMN12718694, study PRJNA515312) | sponge metagenome | isolation source: marine sponge | host: Mycale hentscheli | place: New Zealand: South Island, Marlborough, Capsize Point | collected 2003-05-01
CCACACGCTGTAGCCATCAGCTGTACTTTCTTCATATATGTAGTGATCACAGCCTCTTTGCCAGTCACCTGTTAATTCTAAGTCGAAGTGCTTGCACACTACTTTTCTTACATGTTCGTCATCGTGTGAATCTTTTTCACCGAAACCTTTGCTGATCATTTTTTCTTCCAGCTTTTCTTCGTATTGTTTAATTGTCATAAAATCTTCATATTGTTTAATTGTCATAATTTAGTTATTAAAAAGTTTGTCTCCGTATTTAAAATCAACTCGATCCCAATCAAATTCATTTACATCACCCCACATTAGTAGATCTCTAACCATACTTATTGTTAAGTCACTATAGCTAGTAAACCTATGTAGTTCTGCAATTACTTGACGAGGACCGTGTGAGTATTTTTGAGCATTTTGTTTTAGATTTGCTTTAATCTCTGGTTTTAGTCTTTGATATAATGTTTGCATTTGTTTTATTTTATTATCTTTCTTTATTCGTATTATGTTTCGTTAGTAACTAGTTGAGGAATCGAACCTCAATACTCGTCAGTAGTAACCTTCCTCTTTCCATTTGGTAGTGCTCTGGTTTCCATACCTAGTTATCAGTAATCTACTTAGCAATTCAGTTATGTGATTATGTTTGAATTAGTAGGCTACTGTCTTGCAGATTTACACGCTAATTTCCAATAATCCTACTTAACCTACTCGTCTATTAGATTACAAGTGCCATTCTTTTAATAATTTGATGGCTTGTGCTTTAATTTTATTAAATATCATATCATCTAACATACCATTGTCGTATGTTATTATTCTTTCTAGATGTTTCTCTATTTGATTACAAAGCTCAGCTGCTTCTTTATCAATATATTCTTCTTTCATTAATTCGTATGCTTTTCTGCTATCCATTTATACAGTTTTTATTGTTAAAATTAAGTAGATGTTGTATTCTTTCAATACAATTATCTATTGTTACTCTTCTGTACCAGAAGTTATTTGCGTTCCATTTAGTTGGAGCAGACACTTTAATCATTTTATTGATTTGGTACATATTTTTTCTACCATGATACATATTTCTACCTTTAGTTTGGACTCTTACATAACCACTTTCGTAGCACGCACCTAGTCTACCGTCACTCAATCTAAAGTGTAGAGCTCCACCTTTTGTAATTTTTATTAGTTTCATATTTATTTATTTACGTCTCCATGCTTTATGTACTGATGCAGAAACTTCTTGTGACACTATTTGTATAGTGTTGCCAGTTTTATGCTCGATAATAGGCACGTACGAGTAAGTTTGAGTTGTTGAACAACTAACACACGTTTTATAACCTAATTCTAATCGCACTGGGTGCACAGAGTTTCCACATCTACAATACATATTTATTTATTTGTTTATTATATTATCTGACTTAATTCGTATTATGTTTCGAATCTTGATTAGTAGCAGACATAACATTCACCCATTTTTCCATATTTCTGCCATTCTTCATGATTACTACCATCACAAGTTAGTTTGCCCGTTATAGTATGTCTAAAACCTTCGGCTTCACCTTGACAAATCCACTCTTTAATTCTATTTTGTGGATCTTGAAATATACCATCAGGGTGATGTTTAATATCCAAGTGTATTACATCATCGTTATGACCTGTGCATTTTTTGTAACACACCTTGTCATCTTCTACCTGTCCTGTTAAGGATACCGCTAGCGCGATAGCTAGATTAGTAATCATTTGCTTTCTTTTTATTCATTTATCTCCATATTTTATTATATGCCGCTTTATATTGTTTAGGATAAGAAGATTTCTGCGGCAATTTGTACCACTTCTGACCCATACCTTTACACTCACCATAGATTTTAAGTATTTCTACGTGCTGTGATTTACGAGCTTTTCTTTTATTAGAAACGTACTCGCATAATTCTTTCATATTACTTGGATACATAAGTAAGACCTTTGTAGTTAAACCAAGTGTTAATACCGAAGTTGTCTTTGTCTTCATTATAGAAAAATGCAAATGATGGTGGTAATTCGCCGACATTATATCCTGTATAGGTTTTAGTCACTCCGTCTTTAGTTAATCTGATTGTAGTTTTATCTACTTGTTTTAGTATATTCATATTTGTTATTTTATTATATTATCCAGAGTAATTCGTATTAAATTTCGAATTATTATATTTTATTAATTATTTTCCAGTAATTCATCTTTGTCAAAACCGAGATCAATTGCAAGTTGAAACGCGTCAACACCATATTTTTCATTAAATTGTTCTATAGTTAATTTCATATTATACATTGTTTATTAGTCTCTATAATACCTAAGACATCTTGTCTAGTTAATATTCCTTCACTTTGAAGATTTATTATATGAGTCATATCGACTATAGTATTATTTATTGTTTGAGTTATTATCATATTGATTCGTAGAATAAATCTCTTTGCTCAGTAGTAAGACCGATAAGGTTTTCTTGACCGAATAATTTTTGACAGATTTCTGCTTGTCTTTTAGATTCTTTTATGTTGAACGCTACTTCGTCCCACGCTTGTTGATTTGTTTGATATTTTCTATACATAGTTATTATTTTAAAGGTTATTAGTTTATTATATTATCTAGAGTTATTTGCATTATGTTTCGATTAATCACCAGTCCAATTATTATGGTTATTATCATACATATGTTGCATTGCTTTATCACTCAGTTTTTTTAGTTCTTTGTAGTAATCTGCATTGATTAGCTTATCATCTCGCCACAGCTCAACTTGTTCACGATGAGGAGATGAGTAAGTTTCATTTTTGATAGTACACCTGTACCAATCCTTGTTAGGAAAGTAAGAGTTTGTAAATTTTATTATTCTCATACTTCAGCTACTTCAGGTGTTACTACTTTGATTATTTGTCTAGCTAACACTGGTACATTTGAAGATGAAGTGTAAGAATTGTATTTGATAAAACATGGAAGTTTAGTTAGTGTGTCTTTCATAATTTCATAGACACTATCATGATTGTAAGTACAAGTTTTACCATTTTTGAATTCAACATTGATTGTAGTGTTTTTGCCGATTAGTGATTTGCGTATAACAAATCTTTTAGAATTAATTGTGTTCATAATTTAGAATTTTAGTTATTATTATTATTATTATTATTAGTTGTTTATTATATTATCTATTTGTATTAGTATTAACGTTCGAAAGTGTATATTTGTTTATGTGTTTAATATGTCAAGATGTCATTGCGCAATGTGTCATTGTATGTCATTGTGTCATATTATAATTCACTAATGTAAGTAATTGAATTATCTTTATTAATTATATAGTAATTTGAAGTATCAATTGTATAATCTTTCATAGTTATTAGTTTGTTTGTTTATTATATTATCTTATATAACTCGTATTAACTTTCGCTTTTTGAAAAAGTTAAAAAGTATTTTATTAATATATAAAAAAGTTGTATATATAGTGACAAAATGTCAGTAAAATAGTGTCCGTATGTGAAAAAAAATGAGTTTTTATGACAAAATGACAAAAAAAAAGTAGGGGGGAACACCAGACCTCTCAATATCTCATATGCTTTTAAAATATGATCGAGGTACCGGTACATATGTAGGTAAGGTACTAGTATATCTCTCTCCCCTTATGATATTATACTACGTATAATATCTAGATAGGAGTAATATATTATATAATAGATATATCTATCACACAGAATAAAGTAAATTTACCTATTTTTGTGTAAGTATATACCTATAGACAAAAACAAAATTATTCATATGGATACGTTAACAATCATGGTACCTCAACTCGTACCAGGAAACGAAGTAGTAGTTGACACAAGCGTTATAACTCTAGTAGGAGCAACAACAAATACAACAACGGTTATATATACCTCTAAGATTACTGAAGGAACAATAACGTTTAACCACAATTCAAGTCCTGACGGGTTATTAGCAACAGCAATAAACGAGGTTTTATTAAATTCTATGTCAGGTAACGCTATAGTAACAATTCCAAGTGGAATAACAATAACCAGCGTAACATACGCTTAAAAAAAATAATATGACACAGTACTTAGTGTTTGACAACCCTGTTGGAGCGCCAGGAGCTTTTCTACAAAAACAAGTTATTGTAAACTGGAGTAATATAAAGTATATCGAGCCAATTGACACGTTATCTTTTAAACTACAATTAAATAACGGAGGTAACATAGTTATTGGAGCCGCGGTTGCTAAAGCATCTGAAGTGGTAGAAAAAATAAGAGATGTAATAAAATCTCAACCAGGTGGTAAAGTTCTAGAAATAAGACCTGATTTTTCTGGACAATGGAATATTAACTCATTTGTATACACTCCTCCTAGTAATGGTAGTACCGCTCCTTATAAAGTAATATCACAAATAATATCTCAAACTGGTACTAGCGCACCTACAGTAGATAGAGAATTAGAAAACACAACAGGAACTACGTTTACATGGGGAAGATTTAATGCTGGTGTTTATAGAATAATAGCTGCCGACCCTGTTTTTAATTTTCCTTTTAGAACTCAAGTTTTTTTAAATATGGGTAACATACAACTTTCAGCAGATCCTATATTTATTTCTCATGGTAATACTAGCGACACATCAATTGAAATAAATACATGGGACGCAACAACATTAAATTTAGCAGATACTGGATTACAATTTGCTAGTTTTGAAGCACACATATATCCTATATAAACAAACAAATAAAACAAGATAAATAAAAATGGCAATACTTTCAACATATCCAGTAGCAACAGCTAAAGATGATGACTTAATATTAGGTACTCAAGTAGGAGCTCCTCCAACTGGATCAACACAAATAAATCCTACAAAGAATTTTACCATAGCTTCTATTAGAGATCTAATGGGTAAATACATGGTAAATGGATTAGTTAATAACTTAGCGTCCGGTGGAGGTGGATCTTTTGATTTTATGGAGTGGACTAGTAATATAACGAGTTCAACTCAAATACCTATGATTAAATTACCACAAGCGGTACAATTAAAAACAATTGCTTATACTTGGATGGGTGATTCTCCTTTAACCATAGCTGTAGGTGATCAAGTTGCTTTTGACATTGGAACGATAGCGCCTGGTTTAAATCCAGTTATAGCAAATTATGTTCCAGTAAAGCCTTTATTTCAATTAACAAGCGCTGATAATGGTACTTACGCAAATGCAATAGTAGACAATATCAATCAAGATTTTAACGCAGGAGATCAAATAGCTGTTATAGGTACAGAATCCGGAGCTGTTACGCCAAATACTGGTGAATTAGCTATTACATTTATATTTCAAGCTAAGATTTAAGTGTAAAAATAAAGAAAAACAAGTAATAATAAACTTAAGAAAATATTAAAAAATAAAAAATGAGCAAAATAGGTATAGTAGAAGTCGCAGGACTTAAAAAACCAATCCAATTACAAGGAATCAATGTTGTGCAAGTTAGTGACAATAGCATTGGAATAGCGTATGGGGCTAGTAATACTAACTTAACATGGGGTAGTTCATATGTATTTGTACAATTTATAAACCCAGGAAACGAAGTTAGTCAAGCTTTTATAAAGCAACAATTTTATAAGTGGTTATCAGAAGGTTTAACATCTGTATCAGTGCTTGTATTAAATGAATATATTCCACAAATTACAATTACAGATGTAGGTGTAAGAGGAAACTTTAACAATGGTAGTATTGTAGCAGCAGCTGATTTAAATACTGCATGCGCAGCAAATCCAAATACTGCAGTAGGTTTAGACTATTCTGGAAGCACAATTCCACCTGTAGGTACTTATATATACGATCCAAACAAAAATGGTAGTGGTTTACCAGGTCCAATTGATGCTGGTAATTATGCTCTTGCATTTAATAATCAACAGTTTTTTATAACAGTAAATAGTTCTAGTTTAATTTCAGCTATTGAAATTTGCCCACTTCTTTTAGACTTTGTGTATAATCTACAAAACTTAGGAGCTGGACCTGTATCTAATGGTGATTTGGATTCTATATCATTTACAATTCGAGCTAATGAACCTAGTCCAATTAGTTATAATCAATATTATGGTGTTAGTGGATTAGACGCACAACCACCTTCATTTTTTGCTTGTAATCTAGCTGACAATAAACAAATTTATGGATCAGATAACGCGATGTGGCCAGTTGGTATTTTAAATAATGCTACATCTAATCAAGTTGATTTTAGCAGCTTAGATATTGCTTTTGGTTTAGCGCTTAATGATTCTAATGTTGCGGATTTTAATAATGCTCAATTATACATATCTTTTGATTATAATACAGCAGGTGCTGCAAACGCATCTTTCCAACCGTTTTTATTTAATTTTGGTCAAAACCCTATGTTCCCAGCTTCACCAGGAGGTGGTATACCTGGTTTTGGTGATGGGACAACGGAATTTTCTGCTGGTTCCAATGGCTCTAGGTTTTTTGATCAATTCTCCGATTTTGTTTATTTCCCTCCAGGAAATTCATTAATAGGTAGTGCTAGTTTTACTAATGGAGCGTATTGTTTTTGGGATAGTATACAAGGAACAGTACAGTTTACACAAGATTCTAACTGCCCAATTTAAACTTTAAAATAAAAAAACATGAGTAAATACATATACATAAATTCTCTTCCTGCTGGATCTGTTGCTTCAAACAATATAGTTAACCTAATTCCTGTAGATGAAATAGGTGACTTTGAAACAGAGTTTAATGACGCGCCGTTAAGATTACAGTTTACAATACTATCTTTCGGTCAAAGTGGTGGTTCAAGTTCACAAAACTACAACGTTAGTATAACTAATGGAATGTCAGCACAAGACGCAAAAAAAGTATTAGATCAAGCGGTTAGTAATATATTACTAGAAGCTCACAATTCAGTGGAAGAAGTAATAAATTTTTTCCCACCTAGCGGAATTACTATTAGTTCTCTAGGATAATAACATACCCTGCTCGGGTAGAGCAATAAACCAAATATAAACTTAAAACCAAATATTATGACGTTTTATTATCAGACTAAAACGTGGAATAGTCAACCACAAATTACAGAAGAAACCATTAACCTTTGGAAACATCTTGCAGAAAAAAAGAACTGGAGGATAACCCAATTACCAAACGGATTTTTTCAAACAGAATACAAAGACATCGATTGTCCTTGTGACCCTGAAAAAGACAAGTGTTGTGAAAAATGGCACGATGTCACTAGAAGAGAAACTATTGAAGGCGCGGAAGCAGCTATTGATGGATCAGTAGAGCATTATGCTAAAAAAGTAGATTTCTTAAAAGGACCTAAGGTTGTTAAAACTTTTAAATAATTAAATTAAATTAAATTAAATACTATGATTGTAAAAAATCTAAATTTTAGCGATGAAGCTAGAAAACAAGTATTTAAAGGAATAGAAAAACTCACAAAAGCTGTTAGCTCCACGTTAGGAGCTAGCGGTAAGTGTGTTATACTTGAAGATGCAAATGGTAATCCTATCATAACAAAAGATGGAGTAACTGTTGCTGATTCTATTGTTCTTTTAAATCCTGTAGAAAACATGGGTGCAACATTAATTAAAGAAGCTGCACGCAAAACAGTAAGAGAAGCTGGTGACGGAACTACAACCGCAACTATACTAGCACATGCTATATTAAAAGAAGCATATGAACATATAGACAAAACAAACAGTAGGGAAATAAAAGATGGTATTCTAAATGCTACGAGTAAAGTTATAGAATATTTAGATAAAATATCAGTACCAGTTGAAGATAAAATAAAACAAATTGCTACAATATCAACAAATAACGATAGTGAACTTGGTGAATTAATTGCTAACGCTTTTATATCAGTAGGTAAAACCGGCGTTGTAATAATGGAACCATCACAACATGGTGAAACTAAAGTTGAAGTAGTAGAAGGAATAGAGTACAATAAAGGATTGTTAAACCCTAACTTTGTAACAAATAAAGAAAATAACACGGCAGATTTAGAAAACCCTCTAGTGTTAATAGTTGATTCTAAAATTGATTCAATTAGACAAATACAGAACGTGTTAGAATACGTTATTAAGAATAATAAAGCTTTATTTATTATTGGCGATGTAGAACCACCGGTTTTATCAGCTTTAGTAATGAATAAGATGAAAGGTAATATAAAAGTAAATATTGTAGATCCACCATCTTTTGGATTAAGACGTAAAGAAATACTAGAAGATATTGCATTGCTTACAAACTCTCAAATAATAAATGAAGATTTAGGTGATGATTTAAATACAATTGAAATTGACTACCTAGGCACTTGTTTAAAAACAACTACTAGCAACGATCAAACTATAATTCAAGTTGATAATGTTAGTGAAGAAGTTGAAAACATAATTTTAGATATTAAAAATAAATTATCTAAAAAATTAAAACCACACGAAGTTGTAGGTTATGAACATAGGTTAGCTAGATTATCTGCAAAAGTAGCAGTTGTTAAAGTTGGTGCTAATTCAGATATAGAACTAAAAGAAAAACAAGATAGAGTTGAAGACGCTATATGTGCTACTAAAGCCGCGATAAAAGAAGGAATTGTTCCAGGTGGTGGTGTTGCTTTATTAAACGCTGCGCTAAATATAAAAGAAAAAAATATTGGTGAAGAAATTTTATCTAGAGCAATATTATACCCATTTAGAACAATATTAGATAATGCTGGTATAAAAGCAGAAGTTCCTAAAAAAGAAGGTTATGGAATTGATGTAGTTACAGGAAATATGGTACACATGATAAAAGAAGGTATTATTGATCCTTTGTTGGTGACTAAAAGCGCATTAACAAACGCGGCATCTGTAGCAACTACAATACTATCAACTGATTGTGTAATTAATAATATACGTGTAGATGAAAGCAGTAGGAAGTAATTTAATTATACAAAAGATAGAAGAAAATATAACTAAGTCAGAAGGAGGTTTGTTGTTAAACAAAAATGATAGAGCAGACATTAGATATATAGAAGCAAAGATAATATCAGTAGGAGACGGTATAAAAGGTTTAGAAGAAAATAATACTATATTTTATGATAGGCACGCTGGTCATTCTATTGAAATTAATAAAAATACATATCAAGTTATTAAGGCGCAAGACGTCGTCGTTGTTTTATGAAAAGGCTATCAGCAGGAGATTTAAAAGATCTCAATCTGCTTAAACACTATCGCATTATACGTAAGTGGGCTTGTAAAAATAACGGCTTAACTGATTCTGATTTAGAATTACTTATATATCTAGACTGTATAGACATGTTCACTATTAAAGATTTTAAAATAGGTTCGTATTCTTATAGTTGGGATAATAGAAGGTGGAATAAATTAATACAAAATGATTGGGTTGTAGTATGGAGAAATAGAAATAGAACAACTCAAAAATACAATATATATAAAGTTTCTTTTAAAGGTAAACAATTAATACAAAGAGTTTACAGAATTATGCTAGGTGAAGATGATATACCTACAAGTGAAAGAAGAAACTCTATAATGAAAGGTAAAAGTTATATAGATAAGGTTTTACAAACTTCTATATATAATGTAAATAAAGATAAAAACAGATGAGTAAAAATAGTCCTTTAAATTTTGGTATGATGGGTGGGTCAATGAGTTCTCTATTTAGTGGGGCTTACGGTAACCTGTCTGACGAAGACTTGAGATCAAAATATGATTCGTATTCTTCATTAAATCCCATGATGAGTAGTAATAGTATGATTCAAAGTCAACAAGCTGCTATGCAAGCTGAAATACAAAGAAGACAATCATTAGGTAATTTTGGCATGCCACAAGAATCTCAAGCAGCTGCGGGATTAGCTGGCTCAGTAAATCAAGGGTTAGGAGGAATAGCTGGTTCAATAAATCAAGGACTAGGAGGAGCAGCAGCAGCAGCAGAAAACAACGCGACGGAAGCAGCGCAAACACAATATCAATTACCCGCGTATCTTGGAAATCCATATGCTGATGGTCAATCAAATACAACTACCGCAGGTATGGCTGTAGGAGATGCTCCAGTTGCGACAGCTAGTAATTTTAATCCTGAAACTCAATTTGCTGCAAAAAATATATTTGGAAGACAAAAATTTAGAAGAAAACCATTAATAAATTTATAAATTAAAAAAATGAATCATAAACATTATAAAATAGATCCAAGCCACACAAAAGATATGGGTGGTAAAAGAGGTGGAATAGTTGGAGAAAGTGCTATATGGGACGGACCGTTAAGCCAAGTAGGAAGAATACATGGTGAAGGTAGTAGTTCTGGAATATATGGTATGAAATTAAAAAACGCAGACGTTCCTTATTCACCAGGTCCAATAACATTAAAAGCACAAAAATAAAATGACATTATTTAACAGAGCAATTCCGGTATTAAAAAGTGATACTATAAATATACCTCAACCAGGTGAATATAGATCTGACTCTAGTAGCACGACTGGTGCTACACTTACTACAGCCGGAGCCGAATTTAGAGGTATATATAATCCAGCAAGAACAGGTTACAGTGATAAAGTTGCTGTAGGCGATGTAGTATATGTAGATGATAACGCTACTGGTCGTCCAGCATTTATTACTCAAGTAAGTAATATTATAGATGATGACACTTTAACTGTTGATCCAGCAGTTGGAGGAATAGCAGCTCCATATAATTATAAAATATATAGAAGTAATGGAGGTTTAAATAATGTAACAGCAGGTAATTCTGGTTATACATTAATTGGACCTTTTGACACTAATACAATACTAAATGTAATACCTGGTGGTCAAGACAGTCCGGTATTTATTAAACCTAATGACACATCAGATTTAGGTATGGAACAAGTTTTAGTACAAAGAGTATTAGACACTGGTTCTGCAAGTGTAGACGAATACGGTTTGGTTGCGTTACAACCATCAGATAATAGTTAAAATAAAAAAAATTTAAAATTAAAGTTATGGGATATAAACAACCAAACAACCCGATGAAAATGATGAAGTCGGCGTTAAAAATGTATAGAGATGAAAAGAAATCAGGTGTGCACAGAGATTCAGCAATGTACATGGGACACGAAGAGTCACCAGCTAAAATGGATTCACCTATGTATAGAGAATCAGCTGAATTAAAAGACAAGCCAATATTAGATATTGAAAAAGGTGATGCTAAAGGTTCTCCAGCCAAAATGAAAAAAGATAGTCCTATGGAAAAAGAACTAGTTGGAAAACAAAAAAATTTACCAGAAGCATTAAAAGCTAAAATTGAAGCTGCACCAGAAAGTCCTGCTAAAATGGGACATAAAAAAGGTTCTCCAGCTAAAGCATATTCAAAAGGTGCTAGTGGTCATGGTTATACAGCTGGACAATATGCTGCTCACCAAGACCAATCAATAGTTAAACAAAACCCTAAACACGTAGCCGCACATTCTGGTTCACCAGCTAAAAAACAAGGTTACAACGATAGATTAGATGAAAGTTTAGCTAAAGATGGTAAAGAGTCTAGCAAAAAACAATCTATGAAAGATCGTAGAGACGAATCAAAAGGAATGGAAAAATCAAAAGGAAAAGGAGCTTATTCTTCTGATCCAAAAATGAGCTAAATATGGGGCATAAAATTCATAAGCATATGAGTGGTGGAAAATTATCATCACCATTAAATCAACAAGGTGTTAGATATAGAGACCAAAGAGGCGGAAGTGTTATGAGTCAAGATTATAGAGACCCTAAAGTTACTGATGCAGAAATAAAAGCTAAAATACTTGCAGAAAGAGAAAAAGCAAAGGGAATGGACTTGAGAGGTCTTAGAGGCAAACCATCAATGCTTGTAGATGAATATAGTGGAACTACTACTTCACCAACACCAGGCGGATTAGGTGATCGTATAGCTTACATACCTAGCCAAGAATCTTTACCAGGTATTGATCCAGAGATTTATGAACTAGGAGGAGGAGCGGTTAAAGATTCTTTAAGCCTTGTTAATAGAGGTATGGGAGGTACGGCAGAAAGACTTTATGGAGAAAATTTAGCGAAAGATCTTAGAATGGCTAAATCTCCAGATTCATACGAAGCAATTTTAAGATCAGCCGTAGAAGAAGGAGGAAAACCTGGTTTTGAAGGTGGTGTTTTTGAAGTAGATCCAGTTTCTGGAAGAAGAGGTTATACTCCAAGAAACCTTCAAGATATACAATTTTCTCAAAAAATAACAGACAAAGAAAGAAGTTCGATACTTAAAGATATAATAAAAAGTAAACTATTTAATAAATAATAAAATGGGAAGAGGATACAGTGGAAATCACCCTCGCTATTCAGGCGAGAAATACGATGCTAAAGAAGCATATAACAAAGATCTAACAGCTTCTGCTAGATTACATTATTTAGAAAACGAGAGACATGATCACGATTCACCTGCTCACATGAGTGTAAATCAAAGAATTAATGATTCTTTTGGACTTGGTCAAAACAATGATAAAACTCCTTCTCCAATGAATTCTCATTGCTCACCTATGCATGCTCATAATAGATCACATAAGTTAAGGCAAAGAGCTATTAAAGTTTCAGAAAGAAGTGGAGCTGAAAGAGGAGACGAGTATGATTATGAAAATCCTAAAGTACAAAAACTTTTAAGCAAAGCTAGAAAAGTAGATGAAAGATCTAGTAACGAGTATAATTCTGAAAAGCGTAAAAGAGAAGTTGATTCAATGATTGATGAAAGAGCTGACTCACCTTTTAACGCATGCGCTAAGTCAGAAGGCGGAAAAGGTTGTGTTCAACAAATTAGTGGATCTTGGAGAGTTATTAGTAATAAAACAGATAAACCTTGGCCAGCAAAATATGCTAACAAAGCAAAAGCAGAAGCTGCATTAAGAGGTTATCACGCGGGATAATATGGAAACTTTAGGTAAATTTAAAACAAATCTTTTAAAAGATAAAAATTCTTTTAAAATAGGGTTTAACAATAGATCTCCTTTGAATCAATATAAAAGTACTATGGATACTAGTTTTAATATACCTAAGTTGAATCCAACTATAGGTAAAGATGGTAGTTCTATTTTAGTACCTGATAATTCAAACGAATTAAGAGCACAACAAATGATAGGTAAAGCTATAGGTGATGCCGGTGAAAAAATAGGTAAAGCTATTGAAGATAACAAGAAGCGTAAAAAACCTTCAAAAGATCAAGATCAAGAACAAGAACAAGAACTTAAAAAAGGAAGTTTTGCGCAAAAAACTCTTGATCCAGAAGGTTATACAAATTACATTAGAGCAAGAGATGAAGCTAAAATTAAAGATGTAGATTTTGAATCTATTTTAAATCCTTTCTTCTAAAACTATAAATAAATAAAACAATTAAAATAAACAGAGTAAACTGAAAATCAACAAACAATTATTAACATTAAATTATAACAACATGGCAAAATTTATTTCAGTAGAAGTAAGCGGTAACGCTAGCAACTTCTTAAACGGATCGCATCTAATTCCAGTAGATCAAATTGTTTCTGTAGAGCAAACTGCTGCGCAGACTTTGATTGTACACTTAGATACTCCTAAGTCAAACTATGACGAAATTACACTAACTTTTTCAACTGCAAATGATTCAGCTGCTCCTGTAAACCCAGTGTTTGCAACAGGTGGACCACTTAGAGATTCTTTTAATTATTCACTAACTGGTAATCCAGGTGGTGTAAAAGCTACTCCATACTTTGGAAAAGATGATAATGATGATCAAGTATTCTTAGTAAACTTAGCTTACTCATAATATTTGAAAAATGAAACCTAAAGGTTTAGGTGATAGTGTAGCTAACTTTACGCAAAAAACAGGTATTAAGACTGTAGTTAATAAAATAGCTAGCAGTCTTAATAAACCCTGTGGTTGTGAAAAAAGACAAGACTATTTAAATAAAAAATTTCCTTATAAACAATGAAGATAAGATTAAGTAGTGGTTTTAAAATAAACCCTCCGTTTAAACAAGACTCTACACCTATCTATGCAACTGATCTTGAAGAAGGGGTTTTAGGTAAGGCAAATAATAATGGTACTATACTGGTATCAGGTAAAATAACCGATCCAGAAGAAAGACAAAGTGTGATAGAGCATGAAAAGGTTCACATAGATCAAATGAAGCGAGGCGATCTTGATTATGATGATGACTTTGTTTATTGGAAAGGTAAAAAATATTCACGAGACGATATGAAAGAAGGTGCTCAAAACCTACCTTGGGAAGCTGAAGCGTACTCAAAAACAGATTCATTTGAAAAATATTAATTATGGCATATAGACAGAAAAATCCTTTAAATAAAAACTACAGTCCTTTAAACAATGTCATGGCAATAGCTAGAGGTATTAAAAAGAGTGTTCAAGATATAAATGATAATCCTCAAATAGATCCTAGTTTTAATCCAGAATATAGAAATAGATATAAAGTAGTAGATGAACAAGGAAGATCAGGAGACGATATAAGTGGTGGATACGCTGGTTATACAGATTACGGAAGTCCAGATAGTGTTTATTCACCATCAGGTTCACAAGCTAATTTGTACAGAACAGGAGATGTATGGCTTAATGATACAGCAAAGCAAAGAGCTATGAGATTTGATCCAGAAACTGGATATTCTCCTAGGTTACTAGATATTGACTACGAAAAAACTAAAGACGGAAGACCATATGAAGCATATATAGATGATACTGGTAAAAGATATGACTTAAGTAAAACTAAACAAAAAGAGGAGTTTGAAAGAGCTAGACTAAAAATGTATGAAAATAGAATGGATATGGTAAATAGAGCTAATTCTATGTATCAACTTGCTGATCCAGAAAAATATCTAGAATATTTTCAAGACGAAAGAAACAATATTAATCCCGCGCCAACGTCCGACAAGCCAGGTATTCAATATCCTTGGCAAGAAAAATTATATGAGAGAACAGGTGCTCCTGGATCAGACGAAAGAGCTGATTATCTAAGGTCAATTAACGAGAGGTACGATAGATAATGTCGAAAAAATTTAAAGATACTACCGTTGGACAATTATTGTTTGGCGCAGCGTCTGTAATAAATCCTACACTAGGAAATATATTACAAGGAGTAAAATCTCCTAAAGAAGCAATAGCTGAAATAACTAAAGCTGATGTATCTTTAGATGATAAAATTAAATTACAACAATTAATATACGAACAACAGAATAAAGAAATAGAGTCTATAACTTCTAGATGGAAAGCAGATTCTATGTCAGATTCTTGGATGTCAAAAAACGTGCGTCCATTAGTTCTTATATGGTGTATTGTTGTATTTTCTTTTGCGGGTATATTAGATAGTGTAGAAACTATACCATTTACAATACATGATAATTGGAATGATACTTTTGAAAAAGTCATGATGTCTGTAATATTAGCTTATTTTGGAGGTCGAACAACTGAGAAAGCTACTGGTATATTTAAAAAGTAAAAGTTAATAATAATAAGTAATTATACACTTATAAATTAAATCAAATTAAATATTATGAAAAAATTATTATTAAGTGTAATGATACTATTTAGTATTGTTATGCACAGTACAGAATTAAGCGATAAATTAAGAGGAGCTTGGTCTAGTGAAAGCACAAGCTATTACGTTGTTATATTACACAGCGAAAACAAAGGTTATGAATTAGTTAATTTTTCTTTTAAAGAAAATCAAACATTACAAGAAACAGTAATAGGTCAAGGTAAAAATTACATAAAAACTAAAATATATAATCCCGTAAACGATTTTGAGACTTTTGTTACTTATACTTTTATAGATGATGAACTACATTGTGAATTTGAAGGTAAATCAAATCACGTGACTATTTATAAAAGATATTGGTTAATGACAAATTAAATTAAATAAAATGGAAAAAAATAAAATAACTAAAGAAGAGTTAGAAAAGATTGTAGACTTTCAAAATAAACTTTATAAAATCACGACTGACGTAGGAGTTCTTGAAACACAGAAACACGCTGCTTTGCATGATCTAGCAGGTGTTAATCAAGAACAAGAAGAATATAAAAAAACCTTAGAAAACAAGTATGGTGCTATCAATATAGATTTAAACGATGGTACTTATACTAAAGTAACTAAAGATGAATAATATAATAAGAAAGATTAGTATAGGTTCTGATTATAAAAATGATGCAATGCATTATTCTTTAGGTCAACAAGTTTATGGTGGTCATGAAATATCTCACATATTATTTGATGAAAAAGATAACTCATATAATATTTATATAAAGAAAAACAATGAAGTATTACCATGGAAAAAGTTTAACTTTAACATGTCTATATCAATTGAATATGATTTAGAGTATTAATGAATAGTTTATACGATTTTATAGTAAAACCTATAGGTGAAGACAGGTATGCTAATAGTAAAAAAATAGGTGAAAAAGAATTAATTTTAAATACTAAAATTGAATCTTGGAAGTTTGTTAATAGATTTGCTAAGGTTATTTCTACACCTTTAGCAATTAACACTGATATAAAAAAAGGTGACACTATAGTTTTACACCAAAACGTGTTTAGAAGATTCTATAATATGCAAGGTAAACAGACTAATAGTCGTTCTTATTTTAAAGATAACTTATATTTTGCAGCGCTTGATCAAATATATTTGTATAAAAACAAAGACAAATGGGAGAGCTTTGGTGATAGATGCTTTGTAAAACCAATAAAAAATTCTGACAATATAAGAAACAGAAAAGAACAACCTTATGTTGGTATACTAAAAATAGGTAATAACAAGTTAGAAGCATCTAATATTAACTCAGGCGATATGGTTGGATTTAAACCCGGTGCTGAGTGGGAGTTTTTTGTAGATGATGAGCGTCTTTATTGTATGAAATCAAATGATATTGTAATTAAATATGGAAACAAAGAAAATAAAAAGGAATATAATCCAAGCTGGGCGTATAGCGGTTGAAGAACTTATTAAAGTAGCTAAGGAACCTATTATTGATTTTGGTCCTGATATTTCTGCAGATAGATTAAAAAACGCAGCTGCAACTAAAAAACTAGCTATCTTTGATGCTTTTGAAATACTATCTAAAATCAATGAAGAAGAAAACATTATTGAAGGTAAAGTGGAACAAGAAACTAAAAAACCAAAAGAATTTAAAGGTTTTGCAGAAGGGAGGTCTAAATAATGTATCAGCAAAGTTTATATAAAATATTAGATAATCACATTAAACCTAAAATACTTAAAAAAAATAATAAGTATAAGAAATGGGAGTATGGTTATAATATAGAACACGATATTGTAATTATAAGTAGAACAGGTGAGATAAGTGATGTTATAGAAATACAAAATTTAAAAATAGCCTTACCAAAAGCTAATGATATTTGTAAATTTAAATCTGATAGATTTGAATACAAACCTTTACCAAAAGAATTAAAAAGAATTAAAACAATATTTGATTGGGAGGAATATCCATTAGATTTTAAAGAAACATGGTATGATTACATTGATAAAGAATTTGCTCGTAGAGAAGAAGGTTTTTGGTTTTATAACAAAGACAACCCTACTTACATTACTGGCACTCATTATATGTACTTGCAGTGGAGTAAAATTGACGTTGGGAAGCCAGACTTTCGAGAGTCAAATAGATTATTCTTCATTTTCTGGGAAGCTTGCAAGGCAGATTCACGATCCTATGGGATGTGTTACCTTAAGAACCGTAGATCTGGTTTCTCTTTCATGGCCTCAGGAGAGGTGGTTAATTTGGCGACCATATCCTCGGACTCGAGATATGGAATTTTATCTAAGTCTGGGCCTGATGCCAAGACGATGTTTACCGATAAAGTGGTACCCATATCAGTTAACTATCCCTTCTTTTTCAAGCCGATCCAGGACGGTATGGACAGGCCTAAGACCGAGCTTGCCTACCGTGTCCCCGCAAGTAAACTTACCAGACGTAAGCTTACCGCAAACGAAACCGCGCCGGACTTACAAGGTCTTGACACGACCATCGATTGGAAAAACACCGGTGATAACTCCTATGATGGGGAAAAACTCAAACTCCTCGTCCACGATGAGAGCGGTAAATGGGAGAGGCCGAACAACATCCTCAACAACTGGCGTGTTACGAAAACCACCCTTAGATTAGGTAGTAGAATTATTGGTAAATGCATGATGGGTTCAACTTGTAACTCATTAGACAAAGGTGGAGATAATTTTAAAAAATTATATTATGACTCAGATGTCACAAAAAGAAATGCAAATGGACAGACTCGTTCGGGACTCTATTCTTTGTTCATTCCTATGGAGTGGAATTACGAAGGATACATTGATTCTCATGGAATACCTGTCTTCGACACTCCGACCGACATTATTAAAGGACCGCAAGGAACACCTATAACATTAGGAGTTATAAATTACTGGCAAAACGAAGTTGATGGATTAAAAGATGATCAAGACGCTTTAAATGAATTTTATAGACAGTTTCCTAGGACTGAAGAACATGCGTTTAGAGATGAAGCTAAGTCATCATTGTTTAATCTTACAAAGATATACGAGCAAATCGATTGGAACGCTGATCTAAAACACTCACCGATGGTTACTCAAGGTAATTTTCAGTGGTTAGGAGGAATAAAAGATACTTCTGTAATTTTTGTACCACAAAATAATGGTAGATTTTTTATATCATGGATACCTAAACAAAAAATGCAAAACAATGTAATACATAAATTAGGTAAAAAATATCCAGGAAATGAACATATAGGAGCATTTGGATGTGATAGTTATGATATATCTGGAACAGTAGATAAGCGAGGTTCTAAAGGATCTTTACACGGTTTAACTAAGTTTAGTATGGAAGATGTTCCGGCTAATCATTTTTTCTTAGAATATATAGCTAGACCACAAACTGCAGAGATATTTTTCGAAGATGTGTTAATGGCTTGTATATTTTATGGCATGCCAATATTAGCAGAAAATAATAAACCTAGATTATTATATCATTTTAAAAGGCGAGGTTATAGAGGTTTTGCAATGAATAGACCTGATAAAATATATAACAAACTATCAATTACAGAAAGAGAAATAGGTGGAATACCTAACTCTAGTGAAGATATAAAACAAGCGCACGCCGCTGCTATTGAAAGTTACATAGAAACATATGTTGGTTTTCGCAGTGATAATACTCATGGTGATGTGTATTTTCAAAGAACGCTAGAAGATTGGGCTAAGTTTGATATAAACAATAGAACTACTCATGATGCATCTATTAGTTCAGGATTAGCAATAATGGCTTGTAATAAAAATAAATATAGACCTGTTCCAAAAATTGTAAGACAAAATTATAATTTAGGAATAAAAAAATTTGATAATAGTGGGTTGTTATCTAAAATTATAGATTAAATGAAAAGTATATACACGAATGGTAATAGTATTTTTCCTAGCCAAGTAGTTAGTGACGCAGAAAAAGCCAGTTGGGAATATGGTGAGAGAGTTGCTCAAGCTATAGAACAAGAGTGGTTTAGTCAAGGTAGAACAAGTGGTAATAGATATTTAACCACTTGGAATAACTACAATAGATTAAGACTATACGCGAGAGGCGAACAACCTACTTCAAAATATAAAGACGAGTTATCTATTAATGGTGATTTATCTTATTTAAACTTAGACTGGAAACCAGTACCTATCATTTCAAAATTTGTAGATATACTTACTAATGGTATTTCTAATAAAGAATACGATATAAATGCTTTCGCGCAAGATCCAGCTTCTTTGCAAAAAAGAACTAATTACGCAGAGTTATTAGCTCAAGATATATTTGCTAGAGACACTATGAATAAAATTAACGCTCAATTAGGCGAAAATTTATTTAATACTCAAGTACCAGAAGATCAAATGCCACAAACTCCAGAAGAACTAGAGTTACACATGCAATTGTCTTACAAGCAAAGTGTTGAAATAGCTGAAGAAGAAGTTATTAATCAAGTATTGGATTATAATAAATGGGAGTTAACAAAACGTAGAATAAACTACGATTTAGTTACATGTGGTATTGGCGCTGTTAAAACGGACTTTAATGTATCTAATGGTATAACTATAGATTATGTAGATCCAGCCTACTTAGTATATTCTTACACAGAAGATCCTAATTTTGAGGATATATATTATGTGGGTGAATTAAAAGCAGTTACGTTACCAGAAATAGCTAAGCAATTTCCTAACATAGATGATTCTGTTTTAGAAAAAATACAAGAATATCAAGGTGATAAAACTTATATGTACGGTTACGGTAATGGTCCATGGGATCAAAACACTATTCCTTTATTATATTTTGAATACAAAACATATAGTGATCAAGTTTTTAAAATAAAAGAAACAGATCAAGGTTTAATGAAAGCTATTGAAAAACCAGATACTTTTAATCCACCTGAAAATGATAACTTTGAAAGAGTAGGTAGAACTATTGAAACATTATATAGAGGTGTAAAAGTCTTAGGTACTAATATATTATTAAGATGGGAGTTATGTCCTAACATGACTCGACCAATGGCAGATACTACTAAAGTAGAAATGAATTATGCTATATGTGCACCACGTATGTATAAAGGACGTATTGATTCTACAGTGAGCAGAATAACTGGTTTTGCAGATATGATTCAAATAACTCATTTAAAACTACAACAAGTAGTTGCAAGAATGGTTCCAGACGGTGTGTTTTTAGATATGGACGGATTAGCAGAAGTTGATCTTGGTAATGGCACAAACTATAATCCAGCTGAAGCTTTAAATATGTATTTTCAAACTGGTTCTGTTGTAGGAAGATCACTTACTCAAGATGGTGAATTAAATAGAGGAAAAATTCCTGTACAAGAATTATCAACAGGATCTGGACAAGCTAAAATACAAAGTTTAATATCAACGTACAATTATTATTTACAAATGATAAGAGACGTTACGGGATTAAACGAAGCGAGAGATGGTGCTTTAGCTGATAAAGATACATTAGTAGGTTTACAAAAAATTGCTGCACAAGCGTCTAATATTGCAACAAAGCATATTAACAATGCTAGTTTATATTTAACTTTAAGAATGTGTGAAAACATATCTAAAAAAGTTAATGATATGTTAGATTATCCGTTAACTGCAAACGCTTTAAATCAAAGTATTACAGTTTTCAACACTAAAACACTACAAGGTTTAGAAGAATTAAATTTACACGATTTTGGTATTTTCTTAGATCTTGAACCAGATGAGGAAGAAAAAGCAAAACTTGAACAAAACATACAAGTAGCTTTATCAAGTGGTGGTGTAGATTTAGAAGATGCTATTGAGATAAGACAAATACGTAATTTAAAATTAGCTAATCAAATGCTAAAAATGAAACGTAAACGTAAGTTACAAAGAGAAAGGCAAATGCAAGTTGAAATGAGTCAACAACAAGCACAAGCAAATTCTCAAGCATCTCAAGCAGCGGCAGAAGCAGAGGTTCAAAAACAACAAGCTTTGACTAGTGAAAAAGTAAACTTTGAACAAGCTAAGTCTCAGTTTGAAATACAACGTATGCAAACTGAAGCTGAAATTAAACGTCAGTTAATGGCTGAAGAGTTTAATTATCAATTACAATTAGAACAAGTAAAAAATCAACGCGAGTCTAAAAAAGAGCAATCAATTGAAGATCGTAAAGATAAAAGAACAAGAATAGCTGGCACACAACAAAGTCAAATGATAGATCAAAGAAAAAATGATTTATTACCAATTAACTTTGAAGCTCAAAGTGGGCAACAACCAACTATTTAGTATTAATTATTTAATTATATTATATTATGGCAGAAAAAAAAGCGGCCGTAGAGGTCAAGCAAGAAGGTGAATTTACTTTAAAAGGTAAAATAAAACCAAAAAGAAAGGTAAAAGACTTAGGTAAAACTAATACTGAACCTGTAAAAATGGAGATAAAAAAACCTATAGAACAAAAGGTAGAAACTCCTAAAATTGATTTAACTAAAAAAGAAGAAGATGCCGTTCAAGAGCGAAAAACAGAGGAATTACCTGTGGGCAACGAATCCGAAGTTAGCACAGAAGTGGACAAAGAAGTACGGGTCAGCGATACAGATGCTAATGAAGAATCTCCGATCCAAGTAATTGAAGAGATAACTGAAGAAGTTAAACCAGTTGAAGTAAAAAAACAAGATACTCCAATAATTAAAATGCCTGAATTACCAGAAAATGTAGAAAAACTGGTATCATTTATGAATGAAACAGGAGGAACAGTTGAAGATTATGTAGAACTTAATAAAGATTATACTAAGCTAGACAATGATCAATTATTGAAAGAGTATTTAAGAAAAACAAAACCTCATTTAGACTCAGAAGATATTAATCTTATAATGGAAGATTATAGTTTTGATGAAGAATTAGATGAGCAAAAAGATATACGAAGAAAAAAATTAGCTTATAAAGAAGCTGTTGCTAACGCTAAAAAAGATTTAGAAAATAAAAAATCTAAATACTATGCTGAAATAAAGCAAAGACCTGGTGTTACGCAAGAGCAACAAAAAGCAATGGATTTTTTTAATCGTTACAATAAACAGCAAGAAAATATAAAGCAGTCTCAGGAAAATTTTAAACAAAAAACTAGCGATTTATTTAATACTAATTTTGAAGGTTTCGATTATACGGTAGGAGATAAAAGATTTAGATATAAGTTAAAAGATCCTAAGGCAACTGCTAATTCACAATCTAATATAGAAAACTTTGTAAACCGATTTTTAGACAAAGATGGAAATATTGGAGATACTGCGGGTTATCATAAAGCTTTATATGCTGCGATGAATGCTGACAAGCTAGCTTCTCATTTTTATGAGCAAGGTAAAGCAGACGGTGTTAAAAACATAGTTAAACAATCTAAAAACCCAGCTACGGATGCGCCAAGGCAAGTTGCCAGCGGGGATGTCTACGTTAGCGGTTTTAAGGTAAAAGCTATTAGTGGAGCAGATTCATCAAAATTAAAAATCAAAAAACGAACATTTAATAATTAAAATTTAAAATTATGGCTTTAAATCCCCAGTTTGGTACTATTGTACCAAGCCAAGTACAAGAAGTCTTACAAACTAACTATTTACAGTGGACTGATCCTGCTGCAGCTGATTTTACATCATTTGCTCAACAGTATTTACCAGAGATCTACGAAGCTGAAGTTGAAAGATATGGTAATAGAACTTTATCTGGATTCTTAAGAATGGTTGGGGCGGAGCTTCCAATGACAAGTGACCAAGTAATCTGGTCTGAACAAAATAGATTACATATTGCGTATGATAACTGTACATTTGTAAGTGCTACAGGTGTTATTTCGCTTAACCCAGGTGCTGTTGCAGGAGTAAATAACGTTATTTCTGTAAATGCTACTGTTGTAGTAATGGACGACTTCGGAAACGAAGCTAAAGCTCTTGTTACTGCTACTGTTCCTGGTGGTGGTGCTGGTGCACAAATTACTGTATCTCCATACACAGCTGCTAATTTAGCAGGTGCTGGACTAGTTGGTAATGTAAAAGTATTCGTATATGGTTCTGAGTATAGAAAAGGATCTATTACTCCTAACTACGATGCTGCTACACAACCAGATGGATACATTAGTGTTGACCCAGCGTTTACTCAATTTTCTAACTTACCTGTAATTATCAGAAACAAATACGTAGTAAATGGTTCTGATACTGCACAAATTGGTTGGGTAGAAGTTGCTACTGAAGATGGAACTGGAGGATACCTATGGTATCTAAAGGCTGAATCTGAAACTAGATTAAGATTTGAAGATTATTTAGAAATGATGTGTGTAGAAGGTGAATTAGTTGACGCTGCTGTGTCTACTATTGCTGGTTTAAAAGGAACTCAAGGTTTATTTGCTGCTATTGAAGATAGAGGTAATGTACAAGTTGGGTTTGCTGCAGCTACAGGTATTAGTGATTTCGATGATATTCTTAGAAACTTAGATACTCAGGGTGCGATTGAAGAGAACATGTTATTCTTAGACAGACAAACTGCTCTTGATTTTGATGATATGCTTGCTGCTATATCATCTGGATCTGCAGGTGGTACTGCTTTTGGTTTATTTGAAAACTCAGAAGAAATGGCTTTAAACTTAGGTTTTAGCGGTTTCAGAAGAGGTTCATATGACTTCTATAAAACAGATTGGAAATACTTAAACGACGCTTCTACAAGAGGTGCAATGGTAGGACCAAACTCGATTGAAGGAGTTTTAATTCCAGCTGGTACTACAACTGTTTATGATCAAATTTTAGGAACTAACATCAGAAGACCTTTCTTACACGTAAGATATAGAGCTTCACAAACTGATGATAGACGAATGAAATCTTGGTTAACAGGTTCTGTTGGTGGTGCATTTACTAGTGATCTTGATGCTATGGAAGTTAACTTCCTATCAGAAAGATGTTTAGTAACTCAAGCTGCTAACAACTTTGTACTATTCAAAGGAGTGTAATTACTCATGTAATTTTTACCCTCGTTGTATTAACGGGGGTAATTATTACTTTTATAAACTATTTAATTATATTATATTATGGCAAAAAATAAAAAACAAGAAGATATAGCTGTAGAAGAAGTTGCTGTTGTAACTAAAAAACCTACACCTATAAAACCAGTTAAAAAAGATGACTGGGAAGTAAAAGATAGAACTTATATACTGACACAAGGTAAAGAACCTTTAACGTTTACTATACCTGCTAAACATACTAGAAGACACGCGTTGTTGTGGTATGATGCGGTAAGTAAAGAACAAAGAGAACTTAGATATGCTACGAACATGTCAAGTCCATTTGTAGATGAGCAAAAAGGTGAAGTAACTTTAGGACATATAACTTTTAGAGATGGCACATTAAATGTTCCAAAAGAAAAAATTGCATTACAAAAACTATTATCTTTATATCACCCAATGAAAACTTTAAGATATAAAGAGCATGTACCACAACAAATAGCTGATGATCAAATTGAAATTATTGAGTGGGAAATTGAAGCTTTAAATGCTGCTAGAAACATGGATGTTGATATGGCTGAAGCAATAGTAAGAGTAGAGTATGGTTCTAAAGTAAATAAAATGTCTTCAAAAGAACTAAGAAGAGATTTATTACTTTTAGCTAAACAAAACCCTAAGTTATTTTTATCACTAGCTTCTGATGAAAATGTGCAACTAAGAAACTTTGCTATCAACGCTGTTGAAGCTCAGATTATTAGAGTATCACCAGATAACAGATCTGTACATTGGACTAGTAATGATAGAAAGCTTTTAAACGTTCCATTTGATGAAAATCCATATTCAGCAATAGCTGCTTGGTTTAAAACTGATGAAGGAATAGAAGTATTTAAGTCTATAGAAAAAAGACTATAACAATAATAAGGCGGGTTCGCCCGCCTTTTATTAAAATAATAATATAATGATAAACGTAAATTCAGTATATCAAACCGTTTTATTAATACTTAACCAACAACAAAGAGGTTATATAACACCAGATGAGTTTAATAAAATAGGCACACAAGCTCAATTAACTATATTTGAGACATATGCTAGTGATTTAAATCAACAATATCGCTTACAACAAAATGATACTGAATACTCTAATCGTATAAAAAATATTGAAGAAAAATTACAATTCTTCCAAAGATCAGCATCTATACCTTACGATGCGGTAACTAATAATTTTCCTTTATTAGATTTTGCAATACCAGATGCGCCTGTAGTAATAGGCACCAGTAATGCTTTGTATAGACTAGGATCTGTATTTTACAGAGATTATGATCTTGGTCAATATGTTCAACCTAATGAATTAAAACAATTAATTCTTTCTCCTTTAACTCAACCTACAGATAAATTTCCTATATATACATATGAAAATAATGTTTTAAAATTATACCCTACTAGTATAAATACAGAAATAAGTATTTCTTATTTAACTAAACCTAGAGATATTGTTTGGGGTTTTACATTAGACGCGGTTACAGGAGCTTATCTATATGCAGAAACATCTTCAATACAATTTGATTTAGATGTAACTGAGCAAGATGAATTAATAATGAGAATATTAGCTTACGCTGGTGTTATAATACAAGATCCAAATATTATACAAACCGCAGCGCAAGCAGTAGCTAATCAAGATAATAACGAAAAACAATAAGATATGCCAATGCCAAATGGTGGATTAATCACCGAAACTAATGCACAATATTACGCGGGAGCGCAGGGATTTGTAGTAACAGCGCCGGCTGGTCAAACTGAGTTTACGTTTACATTTGACACACCGCTAGAATTTGGTTCATTTGATCCTGCTATACCAGAATACGCTTTAAATAATTTTAAGCTATACAGTAGTACAGATGGAATAACTTATACAGAATATACTGCAAACTATACAGTAAATGCTCAACCAAATAATAATACAAGAATTCAACTAGCAGCGCCACTTCCTCAAAACAACGTTTTAGTTTGTCAATTAAAAACTATTGATGGTGGAAGTTTTGGTAATAGAAATGCTTATGGTACTGCTACAGAAGAAAATTATGGTAGTTACGCTTATACAACATTAAAAGATGTTGTTAATAATTTTATTGTAGGTTATGTTGGTCAAGATAAATTAATAGCGAGATCAAATAGAAGTGATATAATATTTCACGCTAAAAGAGGTTTACAGGAATTTAGTTATGATACATTAAAATCTATTAAATCGCAAGAGTTAACAGTGCCTCACACGCTTAGTAACGTGTTACCACAAGATTATGTAAATTATGTAAGAGTTTCTAGAATAGATGCTTTAGGAATAAAAAGAATAATTTATCCTGCAAATAATTTAACTATATCTCCATATGAAAATCCTGTACAAGATAATTTTGGTCGATTAACTCAAGATAATTTTGAAGATAATTTAGAAGGAACTTCACAAACAGAAAGAAAATGGAAACAAGCTAACACTAATTTAGTTAATGGTTTACCAAATTTTGCTTTATACAATGAAGGTATGGATTGGGCAGGTTATAATTGGGGTTATGGAGGTTTTTGGTATTGGGGTTGGGGTGAACAATACGGTATGTCACCTCAATACGCTCAATGCAATGGTTGGTTTAATATGAATCCTGCAGAAGGTAAAATATCTTTTTCAAGCAATTTAATAGGAGCTCAAATAGTAATAGAATATATATCAGATGGACTTGCTTATGATTTAGATAGTAGAATACCTAAAATGGCTGAAGATGCTTTATATTCATATATATCGCACGCTATAATTTCTACTAGAATTAATCAACCTGAATACATAGTACAAAGATTAAAACAAGAAAAAAGCGCAAAACTTAGAAATGCTAAAATTAGATTATCTAATGTAAAACTAGATGAGATAGTTCAGGTTATGCGCGGAAAATCTAAATGGATAAAAAGATAAAACATGCCAAATATAGTTAATACATTTCTAAAGTCTAAAATGAATAAAGACTTAGACAATAGATTAGTACCAAACGGCGAATATAGAGATGCTAATAATCTACAAATAAGTAGATCACAAGGATCTGAAGTAGGAGAGTTTGAGAATGTTTTAGGTAATAATGAATTAGCTTATTTATACACTGGTAGAAGTGGAAGTTCTAATTACACTGGTAAAATTATTGGTCAATTTACAAATGAAACTGACAATATAATATACATATATAGTGCTGGTTACGAAGGTAATAGTAGATGTCCTAGAGATTTAGTTTTTACTGCTCAACCTGGCGCTGCGCAAACAAATGTTACTACAATACAACTGTATACAGTAGCAGGGGCAAAAGTAAACGCTATTACATGTGGTGTAGAGGTTGGCATGTTGTTATGGGGTGATAATTGGAATGGACAACCTTCTGGCGCAGGAGGTCAAAGAGTTGACCCTATAGTTACTGGATTTTCAGGAACTGGAGCGATTATAATAAGTCAAGCTGTTAGTTTTGCTAATAGTGGCGGACTTGGTATACCTGGAGACACTATAAATATTGGTTTTACAAACACAATACATGAATATAATATTAATACAGGAATATTAACTCTTTTGGTAAGAGGTTCTTTTTTAAATTTTCATAAAGATTTTAGAATATATGGTATTAATTTAATACAGGATTTACTTTTTTGGACAGATAATCGCAATCAACCAAGAAAAATAAACGTTTCTCTTGCAAATCCAACTTCTTTAATATCACCAATTCATTATATAAATGAAGATCAAATCTCTGTAGCTAAATATTATCCTTATGAAGCTCCTTTAGTTTTACATCAAACAATATTAAACGTAGATTCAGGAGCTCAAAATATTCCTTTAAAAGGTTATGATTTAACCTGCAAACCGGGCACAGACATTACAACTATAAAAATAGGTGATATAGTTTCAGGTTTTCCTGGTCAAGGAGAAGAAGAATTATGGAACGTGATAGATATAGATGATACGTTAGCTGCACCTGTAATAACAATATATAATAATTTTAAAGATGGTGACGGTACGGCTAATATGCAACCTGGTACTTGGAACGAAGTCACAAAGTTAGAATTAAAGTTTAGTAGTAGCACTATGAAAAACTCAGCCTCTAGATTGTTTAAAAGAGGTTTTGATAGTAGTGTTAAAAATGCTGTAGGTGTAATTACAGCTGGTAGTGATGTTGAAATTAATTACCCTTTCAACAATACATCAACAGATCCTTCTGCGCAACCATCTCCTAGAGTTGGTGATTTTATAACTAGTGAAACATTAAAAGGTCCTGGTGGTGTTATTGGTATAACTATAACTGACGAAGTAGTTATAACGTCTATTGAAAGTTATACTTATGCTTTAGCTAAAGAAGTTGTTGTTAAATTAAACAAACAAATTGAAGTTATAACTCTTGGTGATGACATAAGTGTTGCTGTTAATCCAAATTTTGATAGTGAATTTACAGGAGATCCGGATTTAATAGAAGAAAAATTTATAAGGTTTAGCTATAGATTTAAGTTTGAAGATGATGAGTATTCATTAGCAGCTCCTTATACGCAGATATGCTTTATACCTAGACATGATGGTTATTATGGAGGTGGAAAAAATGAGCAACTACAAGACATGGTTAACAACTATGATTCAAGTATTGTAGAGTGGTTCGTTAATAAGATAGATACAGTAAGTTTAAATTTACCATTACCAGACGGAGGTCAAACTCCTTCAGAAGCAATATCAACATTGATAGATGGTTATAAAGTAAAAGAGATTGAAATACTATATAAAGAATCAGATGCGTTATCTACTAAAATCTTAGAAGTTATAGATATTAATACTGCTTCTTCTTCGTTTGTAAAAGAAATACCAATCACAAGTGCTGGAATTGGCCCGCAATGGTTTTACGAGTTTGACTATAAGTCTATAAAACCTTATAGAACTTTACCTACAAGTGAGCAAAATAGAGTTTACGACAATGTTCCTTTAAAAGCTTTAGGCCAAGAAATTTCTGCAAATAGAGTTATATATGGTAATTTCTTACAAAAACATACACCACCAACAGGTTTAAATTATGAAGTTGTGCAGGCAGATAAGTCTGTTAACAACGATAATTACGCTCAATATCCTAATCACTCTATTAAGCAGAATAGAAATTATCAAGTTGGTTTTGTTTTAGCTGATAGATATGGTAGAGCTTCTAGTGTAGTTTTATCTAGTAATGATAGCAATCCGGCTCTTTCTGGTTCAACTATATACGTTCCTTATAAATCATGGAGCGATGTTGGTGGTCCAGAATCTAATGTTGCAACTGGCGTTACAAGTTCTTTAGAGAGTGTATATTCTTGGTTAGGAAACGCTTTAAGAGTAAAATTAAATAGTGGTGTAAATCAATTAACCAATAATGAACTAACAGGTGAACCTGGCTTATATAAATCAGAGCAAGACACAAGCGTAGATAATTTAACTATAGACTTTGGTGGCGCTGGTTATGCAGTAGGAGATATAATATCGTTTACATACGATCCTATTGCTGGTTTTGGAGCTGGTAGTGGTTTAAAAGCAGAGGTTACAAGTGAATCTGCTGGTGTTGTAACTGGTTTACAAATTACTGATAGAGGTAGCGATTATTATAATGGTCAACAATTAGAGGATGCGGTAAATGGATGTATAGTAACAATAGATGTTTTTGACGCAAATCCTACTGGTTGGCAATCATATAAATTAGTTGTTAAACAACAAGAACAAGATTATTATAATGTATATTTACCGGGTTATGTCTCAGGTTATCCTGTAACGCTTGCTAAAGAGTTAGGTAGAGTAGCTTTTGCTGTTTTACTAGGAGATAATATAAATAAAATACCTAGAGATTTAAATGAAGTAGGTCCTTTACAAACAGAGTTTTCTACTTCTGTCAAATTATTTGGTAGAGTAAATAATCCTAACATAGACAATACAGGTAAAGGTGGTCTTAATTATTACTACGTAACTAGAGAATATCCTTGGAATACACAATATTTTCCAGGTAGAATAAATGATGAAGCTGTAACAGTTGGCGCTATTGGACAAGGTGGTTTAGAATTAGCTAATTCACCGTTTGTAGCTGGAATAACTAGTGGTGGTACTGCGCAAAAAGGAGCATTTAGCAATGTTATTACTTCTGTTCCTTTAGGACCATTTATACCATGGGGTGAACCTGGTGCAGAACAAAATTTTTATAACGTAGAGCAAAACCCTTTAGCTGTAGGTTTAAAAGTTGGTGCTGAAGATGCTCAACCTCAGCTACAACAACCTCCAGGGTTTATACAATTAAACACGTTGGGTGCAAGGGTAACAACTAATTCTGTTCCTCCCGCGCTTAATGATATTGCTGGTATGATACCTTTTTTAAGTGTTTCAGAAACTTTACCAGTAGAAAGTCAATTAGAAATATTTTACGAATCATCTACATCTGGAAATTTTGTAGATTTAAATAGAGAAGTTACAGCAGGGTATGGTGGTATTACTAGCGCAACAGTAGTTAGTGCTAATTTTGACGAAGACGAAACATCAGGTACCAAAATAATTACCGCGTTTAGTTTTACTGATTCAGCAGGTAACGAATTAACATTACAAGGAGTTCCTGTAATAACAGCAATAACAGATGGTAATGGTACGTTATTACCAGGTATATTTAATATTGTACAAAACGGAGGTACTCCTTTAGACTTTGATATTGAAACAAATCAATTGTTTGCTTTCTTAGCTCCATCAGGAGCGCTTTTAGGTAGTAATAAGTTTTTTATAAGTTTTACAACAACTTATAATAACGGTGTTGAAACTTTTGTAGATAATTTATCAAACTTAATTGAAATTGATTTAAATAATATTAAACCAAATATTGGTGGTTTTACACCAGCTTACGGTGTAGATGCGGGTACACAATTAGCTTGTGGCTTAGCAGGTGGAGCAACAGGTTATGACCCAACTATGACTGGCGTGTTAGGTCAGTTTACTAATGGAGTTAATGGTAGTGCTGATCCAACTCAAAACACAGATGAATTGTGTTGGTCTTTAACCGTTGACGCTGAACCAGTAGGTAGCACAGCTAATTTCAAAATTGATCAATGTACTGGTGAATTAGAAATAACAGGTGGTACAGCTGTAAATGGAGATTATGACTTTACCGCAACATTAACAGACGCGGCTCCTGGATGTCCAACATGCACTCCTTCTGCTGAAAGTTTAACAGATACTTGTAGTGCTAGATTAGTTTATGGCACGCCACCAACAAATCAAGCAATTTGTTTTGGTCCAACTGACCAAATGGCTGGTAGTACCTTAAGCACTTTAGATACTACTTGTAATACAAATTCAGGTAGTGGTGGTTGTACGGGTGGTCAATTACAAGTTTTTTTTACAAATAGTAGCGCGTCCGGTGCAACAGCTTCAAGCCTTGCAAGTTACATAGCTACAAGTGTAGACCCTTCAGCTCCTGGAGGTAAAGGTTATAATTTTAACGGTGGTCTTTCGGTTGGTACGTATTTACAAACATATAATGTACTATCTGAGGCTAAATTTGGAGCTCAAAAACACACATGCACAATTTTACCAGACCCTCCATTTACGCCTAATTTCCAAGGTGGGGATTTAACTCAAGGTGTAATGGCTATAGAAGTTATTTTAGAAAAATTTGCTTATCCTTTTGCAGGTCTTAGTCAAAATTTTGAAACAGATTATTTAATAGTTTATAGACCTACTTCAAGTGATCCTTGGGTTCCAGCAACGTACACAGCATCTTATGATAACAACGGAGGTTCTGGACCTATTGTTGTTTCAGGATCAGGTGTTGTTAATAGTTTTAGTGGTTTAAGTCCTTTAAACACTAACAATACAAACACCATTCACATAGTAAGATATAATTTCAATCAATTAGGTGAATATGCAGTTAGAAACAATGGTATAAGAGGTGTTGGTTGTAACACTGGTTGTGCTGAAATTGAGTTTAGAGTCAACTTTTACGACGCAACTCAGTTTCCGTATGATCCTAGTTTACAACCACCAACAGACGCAGCGTTTAATAGTGGTCCTCCATCGGCAGCTTGTCTTGACTGTAACGGAGCACTGTAATAATCGAATAAAACAAGTAATAATAAACACATGGCAGTTACCTTAGAATTATCCTATTTTAATACATTCTGGTTGAAAAGATTAAAAAACTTTACTCAATACCAAGAAAGATTAGCAGATGGTACGGTAGCCGTTGAAAGCGGTGGTACTACAGCAGGAACACCAGATGTAACTACTGGAGCAGGTTATATAGACACAAATGTTTATGAAGATTGGTTTGTTGAAGAATCAAGAATAGAGGGTGGTTTTAATAATACAACTGTAGATTTTGGTAATAAAGCATATATTGTAGAGGAAGAAGAAAAGCAAATTAGAAGAAAAAATGCTTTAATATATTCTGGTATTTATAATGCTAAAAATGGTATTAATAATAGTAATCAATTTCCAATAGGAGAAGATATAACTAGATCCGTTGATCCTTCTTCAGGTAGTATTCAAAAACTTTATGCAGAAAATACAAATCTACTTATACTACAAGAAAGAAAAGTTAATAGAGCTCCTATAGATAAAGATGTTATATTCACTCAAGAAGGTCAACCAGTAACCGCTAATAGTACAAAAGTTATCGGAACTCCTAGCGCTTTTGAAGGTAATTTTGGTATATCAAGAGATCCAGGGTCGTTTGCTGTTTATGGTTATAATAAATATTTTACAGACAAAGACCGCTCAGTTGTTATGCAGTTAGGACCAAACGGTTTAAATCCTATTTCTAATTACGGTATGATAGATTATTTTAGAGATTCATTAAACAGTGGTAATGAAATAACAGGTGGATATGATGTTTTTAACAAAAATTATGTGCTAACTATTAATGGAATAAATAAACCAACAGTTGTATTTGATGATGTAATTAATGGTTGGGTAAGTTTTATGGATTATGTACCTCAATTAATGACTAGTTCTCAAGGCGAATATTATACTTTTAAAAACAACGCTATTTGGCAGCATTATGTAGGCACAGATTATAATTTGTTTTATGACGAAAAAGTGCAATCTAGTGTTCAGTTTGTTTTCAACCCAAACCCTACACTTACAAAAACTTTTAAAACTTTAAATTATACTGGTAGTAATGGTTGGTTAGCTACAACGTTAAATAATGATTATACTGGTATTGATGATAATCCTCAACAACCAGCGTTAGGCGAAACTTCTTATACAGATTTCGGTCAAACTATATTAAGCTATGATGATGGTTATTACGTGAGCGGAAGCACTCAATATAGAGCTGGTTTTAATAGAAAACAAAATGTTTACTATGCTGCTATAAAAGATTTATCTCCTGCGCGACCTCAACAAGTAGTTATAGGTAATGTAGATGCTGGTGGAATAGTAGTAGGATCAGGAACTACTGGAATTAAAGGACAGTATTTAAATGTAATATTTACTCAATCAGTATCAACAGGAAGAAATCCCGTTCAATTATTTAGCGTAGGCACAGAATACAATAATAGATAATTATATGAAATTTAATGTAAGAAACTTAACAGAGAATGATTATTCAACTCTTGTTGAGTGGTGGGATTGGTGGCCTGGATGGGTTGCACCACCTAAAACTTTTTTACCGGAAACAGGTTTGATGGTAACTAAAGATGATAAAAATATAGCTGCATGTTATTATTATTTAACTAATTCAAAAGCGGCTTTTATTGAATGGATAATTTCTAATCCACAATATAGAGATAAAGATAGAAAACAAGCTTTAGGTACGTTAATAACTGTAGCTGAACAAGTTTTAAAAAAATTAGGTGTTGTTCATGTTATGACTATGAGCAGACACCCGAGTTTATTAAAAATACATGAAGAGTTGGGTTGGACAATAGATCCAAAACCTTCTCATGAAATAATTAAAAATTTATAATATGGCAGCAATAGCAGCAGTCGTCGGTGGAGTAGCAAAGGCAGTAGGTGGAGCAGTTCAAGCAGGACAAGCTCATAAAGCTATGCGTAGTGCTCGTAATGCTAAAAACGAAGCTAAGTATAAAATGGAACAAGCTATAAACGATAGAAGAGATATAACAAATCCTTACGCGGGTGTTACAGATCTATCAGGATTAGCTAGTGATTTATCTTCACAAATATCAAATCCATTTAATAATATAACTGTATCTACAGCAGCGGCGGAGATGCAAGCTGAAGAATCAGATATAGCTTTAGCAAATACATTAGATACTTTAGAACAAACAGGAGCTAGTGCAGGTGGAGCTACAGCTTTAGCAATGGCTGCTTTAAAATCTAAAAAAGATGTTTCAGTTAGTATATCAACACAAGAAGCGGAAAACTCTAAACTAAGAGCACAAGGTGAAGCTTCAATGCAAACACAAAAAGTTGCAGCTCAAACTAGATACCAAGATACTTTAATAGCTCAAGGACAAAGAGTTCAAGATTCTGAAATTTCTGGTGAAATATTTCAATACCAAGCACATGAGGCTAGATCTAATGCAGATATAGAAAGATACCAAGGTATGTATTCAGGTTTTGCAAAGCAACAGTCACAAGCAAAATTAGCTAGAGGAGCGGCAACTGCTAGTATGATTGGAGGAATAGGCGATATTGCCGGAGGTTTAATGGGATCTGATGAATAAAAATTTAAAAATGAATAAATTAATACAAGCACATAATGAAAAAATGAATCGATTGGTTAACGTTTCCTCTATAAGACGCGTTAATGAATTAGATTTTTTTACTGAATGCAGCATTAAATATCAAAAATATTTAAATGCACCTTTAGCGTTAAATCCAAATGAAGGTAAAAAATTATCTGATATTATAAAGCAAGATTTTATTCAACAAGCTCAAGATCAAGAGTTTGGCGTTATTTTAAGATCCACTAGACTAGCTACTGATATTAAAAACATGAGTCAACAGCAAGTTAAAGAAGATAAAAAATATATAGACCAATATTTTAGTAGGTTAGATCAAATACAAAAGCTTGGAGGTTATTTAATTGTAGCCGTAGAAGAATTAAGCGTTGACAAACTACCTGAGTTTATAGCTAATTATAGAAATGTAAACATAAACGGTACTGATGAAAAATCTAAAGATAGAAACATGTTTATGTTGGCTGCTTGGGCTAATTTATTTGATTATTTTGCAGATGTAAAAGTTGAAAAAGGTTATACATTTAGAAAAACTAATAATAGTGAAATAGCTGTTTTAACACAAAGAATTAAATTCTTAATAGAAGGTAAAACTTTTAAAAAATATTTACACAAAAAAGACTATATAGTAAATGATTTCTTAAACAACAACAATATTGTTTATGATGATATGGGTAGAGCTTATTATAGTATATATGGAGAAGTAGATAGCGGCCAAGTTGGCAATGGAGATTTAATAGACTTGTATTTAAGCGATGTACCAGATTCAATGGATTTAGGTGAAACTTTTGAAAACGGTGGTATTATGAGAAATTCTACGCTACAACCTCAGTATTTTTTAGGAGGTACTATTCCATCAAACGATACTGATGATCTTAGTCAAGATACTTCTATAAAGATACCTATGTATAATATTAAAAATGATAAGCTAGTTAGGTTTTTTGTAAAACCAGTAAACACCGTAGCTATAAATAAAACACCAGCTTACAACTCAGAAGTTAATTCACATTTAGCCGGTTTATTTGCTGTAGCAAGTGGTGATATATCTGTTTTATCAGGTTATACAAATAAAAGATTAGGGATTGATTTACCGTTAGGTATGAATGAAATTGTTGGAGAAGATTTAGAGGCTATGTATGAAATGCTTTCTCCAGAGGGTAAAGTTGGTTTTGTAGGTAATAGATACATGTTTAATACTTCTGGTTTAGATAAGAAAAGAATAAGTTTAGTTGATGCTCAAAAAGCGTTTTTAATGGATTTAGTTTTAGATTCTAATCTAGATATTAAGTTAGTACAAGAAAATGTACCAGGACAACCTCAAATGATTAAAGAAGTGTTAAGAGATGATACCCAACAAGGTTTAGATTTAATAAAAGCATTAAATGATAATGAAATGCCTATACCTGAGTATTATAAAAACATGTTAGGCATAGTTGAATGGCAGGCTGGCATGCCAGTATATTTACAAAAATTACCAGAAGAAACTACAAGTTTACCTTCAGAAAGAAATGAGCAAGTAAACAAATTTGTTGAAAAATATTCTTAATAAAATTATATGAATAATATTAATGAAATACTAGGAGAATTTGATCCTAGTTTATTATTTCCAACACCTACTGATGAAGAGACAGATAATACTGAAGTCATTGATGTAAGCAACGATGTTGATGGTGACACAATGGGTACTACTGTTCCTGCACCTGAAAACATAACAACAAACGTAGAGGTTGGTAACACTGATATTGAAACGGTTCAACCACCAGTTACGACAGATGAGCAAAATGAAAATTTACAAAAAGAATTAAATAAAAAAGTAGAGGCTCAACCTTGGGATAATATTGACTACTCTGTGTTAGAAGAAACAGAAGATTATAAAGTTAATAATAGTGACTATTATAATAGTGACTATTATTTTATTCCACAAACCGTTCAAAATTTACAAAAACAAATTAATAAACTTTCTGGCAAAAATGCTTTTGAAGATTTAGAAAAAGATGAAAAAGATAATAAAAGAAATCTAGAACTTATTGAAGAAGGCATAAACCCAAACCTTGATCAAGACGATATAAATACTTGGTTTTTAACAGAGCAAGAACAAGAAAGGCAAAAAAACACAATAAATATGGTGTTGCCTGTAAGAAATGATAAGTTCAAGACAGCCAAAGATCTTGTAAATTCAATAACAAGTGAAACTTCTGAAGAAGAAAAGAAAAAAATACTAGATCAAGCTACAGTAATAGTTAGAACGCTAGACCCAACGTATGGTGAGATTCAAGGAGAAGCAAATAATCAAACAGCAAAAATATTAGAACCTTCATATAATGGTAGTACAGACTTTACTAATGAAGATGATGTTTTAGCTTTTTATGAAAACGCTTTTAAAACAGTTGTAGATAAGGACAAAGCTTTAACTGATATACAAGATGTTATATTAAAAGAAAACGAAGAATTGTTATTAGAAAAACAAGCGCAGCTTCAAGCTACCTTAAGTGAATATCAATCTTATCAATTTGAAGAAAATTATTTTACAGGTATAAGTAGAGCTATAACAGGTAAAGGTATAGAGCATGATTCTTTTATATTTAGCCCTCAAGAAGAAGAGCAAGAAGCTGCTTTGCTTTTAGCTAATAAAGAATATACAGATTTTGTTAATAATTTAATTACATCAGATCCTAGGTTTAAAGAAAGAATTACAATTCTAAATGAAAGCGTAGCACAGTCTATAGATCCACAAATAACGGCTGCTATTAAAGCTCAGGAAGATAAATTAACAGAAGAACAAAAA
>WLWH01000363.1_pt1 | contig 37834 bp, 23 predicted proteins | sample 6712741 | NCBI WGS metagenome assembly WLWH01 (sample SAMN12718694, study PRJNA515312) | sponge metagenome | isolation source: marine sponge | host: Mycale hentscheli | place: New Zealand: South Island, Marlborough, Capsize Point | collected 2003-05-01
TCGTGCGCTGCTGGAAACAAATGGTTTCGAGTGGGACTCAATAACTAAAAAACAGGCTCTCAATGAAAAAGATAATAAAGTAGAGATCAAATTATCAGATAAAAAGCAACCCTTGTTTGTGGTGGCGAATGGAACATACATTTATGAGCCACTGGGAGTAACACCATTTACACCGGGCAATGAAGCCTCAGAAAATCCAAGTGGAAATAATTCTTCTCTGAGGTTCCCTAATGCTTTTTCTGCATGTACTCCTAGAACTTTTGGGATAATAGAAAATTTAAAGATTTTGTCTGAGGAATACAAGAAAGAGACTAACCAAAGGATGCCTTGGTCAGAATTCATTAAAACTATGGTATTTCCTCAGGTTACAATTTCTCCATCCAAAGAGCAAGAAGAAATCAGAAAGAAATTAAGTATCGGATTTTCGTCCCCCAAGGCGTTTACGCAAAACATATTTGAAGCAGCAGAAGATCGAGTCCCACTAGATTCAGTTGCCCTTAATAGAAGGTTCTTTGATACTCGTTATGCACTTCAAAGTATTCCATCACAACTTCAGCAAGCTACAAATGGGTGCGATAGTGGTTTGTCTAAACTTACTAAAGCCGTAAATGATTTATGGCCTTTGATTCAGCGAGAGGATTGGCTGGCAGCCGGCGCATCGGCAGCGATGGTTATTAAGGAGCAGCTTCTTCAAGATAAAGCTCAACAAGAGATGATAAGTAATGCGATGTTGGCAGTTAATCCTAATGACCCTCTGAATCCGTTAGGCTCTCCTGCTGCCAAAGAAGCAACGAAATGGCTAGATGAAGAGATATCATGCCTTTTGGATAATTTGGGAAAGCTAACTGCCGAAGCTATTCTTCCACCTACAGCCGACCCTGGAGATGGTAAAAAACTTATAAAAACTTTAGGAAGTGATTTTCCGCTAAAATTTGATTTTAGCAGCCCTCAGAGGCTCGCTAATAGTGCCTTTTTTATTCCACGGAATATTGAAGATGGTCGATTGTGGAAAATATGGCGAAAATCATTAATGAAGCAGGTAGAAAAACTTATCAAACAACTGATACTTGCAGTCATACAGGATTTGCTCAAGGCTTTATTGGGGTGTGGTTATGGAAAAAGCTCCCCGGAGAATAGGAGTGCCTCCTTGTATGGGGGGACGAACATAAACCTCTTCTTTTACGATCAATCAGATCCTGAAGATACTAACTCTAAGCCGATAGCCACAATAGACATTAAACCCGTGGCAAAAAAAATAGGATTTGTCAATAGAAGATTTAAAGACGATTTTTCCTTAGAAGAAATTCCCATAACCGACGAGCAACTTATTGCCCTTAACTATGATATATCTCGAATGACTACCCCCGAAGAAGTTAAATTATTACTTGATGGAGATGCTCCCGAGTCTTTGATGTTCTCTTTGGTGGAAATGATCAATAAGGGTGATGTAGATCTAACTGGAATTCCTAGAGCACTAATAAACAACCCTGTTGTTTTATCCATGCGCCAAGAATCTTTTGCTCGTGGCGATGAGCGATATGCGATGTTGGGCATCGATACAAATAACTTGCGAGAATACTTGTTCCAAATAGGTGAACTATTAAATCCCGAACAAAAACAAAGAGCGGTCGAGGTCCCATCGCCAGATGCAGTTGAGGATTTTTGCCTGGACCCAGAGCCACCTCGAAAAGATGTATCAGAAGAACAAGTACTAATGAATCTTGACGCATCTATTGTTGCTAAACAAAAAGAACTTGAAAATCTTTGCGAAATGTTTAATTTCAATAACCCTCTTCAGGGTTCCTTGGATGGAGTGTTTGAATTCTTAGAGGTTCCGGACTGGTACAAGGCAGGTCTGGATGCTATAGCAGAATTTATTAATTGGGCTTTCTCATGGTTAGGGTCTCAAGATGGAAATCTAGCCGATTCTGCCCCCGCCAGGGCTTCACAAACACCCTTTGAAAATACCTATTCAGGGAAGGAAATTCTTTTATCAGAACCTTCTATCGTTGATCAACATTACTTTCCGCAATACAAGAGAGTAGATATGCGACAAAACGCCCTACAAAGATTGGGACCTGTATATTGCGTATCTCCACAATCTCGTTTGCTGGTATCAACTCCTGTTGGAGTCCTGATGGACCAAAACAAGAGTACAAATACACCAAACCTAGATGTACAAACCGAAGATAGAAGTGCTCCTGGGGTTCCTGCTTGGACTGAACAGGAAGAAGCTATATATGATACGAATAGAAGACTCGACTATCAGGTAGGTTTTTTAGTGAAAGATAATCTAGTATCGTATTATTATTTTGACTACTTGACGAATCAACAAGATTTAATTGCAACATGTTATTTAAGTGATTCTAACCTTATATATCTTGATAGACCTCTAGATCAAAACAGGACTCCCAATGCATCTCTAGCGGCTGCCAATAATATGTCTATACGAGACACCCGAACTCCTAGGCTTGGATACTTTCCTGCACCATCTATTACTAGCGAAGAACCGGTAGATGATCAAGGATCGATGTCAATAAACGGCGCTGCAAGTGGCGTGCTTCAAGAAACTAGAGAAAACGTAAATAACTTTTTAGCCCTCGGAGTAAATGACACACCGGCTAGATTTGTATCTAATGTGCCGTGGACTGCCTTTACTTTGTTGAAGTGGTTTTATGCCGCTCCTACGTTGAAATATCGTCTTAAACCATATGGCGCTGCTCTCCGACAAAGTTTTTTGGTGAGAAACGATTTTTGTGAAAATGCGGACGAGGGTCGTGTCGCTGATTTTATTTGTGATGTAGTTTGGGAAAGAATTAGGAGATTTATGTGGAATGTTGGTCCGATTATAAGCGCCTATCCCAAAATTAATATGCCCGATACTATAAATTCATTAACCGATTATCTTTATCGAAAATATGAAAACGAATTAGAAGAGCGAGGAGTGCTGGGTGTTTGTTTACAATACATGTGGACAGTGGAAAAGCATTATCGAACTATTCCTGATAATGAGATTGTTCCTTGGCAATCGGGAGCAGAGGATCAGAGTATGTCCATGAAAGATCTCTTAGTAGGGTATACATCTCCAAGAGATAAAATGAAGGCTTTGTTTCGTTTTAGTTTATTGGGCGCTCTGAAGCGTTTAGCACTAGAAAAGAGTTTTTCCATGTCAATTAACCCACTAGCTTATACTGGTAGCTCTTCCTCATATCTTTTACTTGCTCCTGAACTTTATAGGTTTTTAGCATCGGAGTACCAAGGTACGTTTACATATGTAGAAAATAGTAGTCTTTGGTTATCTCGGTCACAATATTTTACTCCTGCTCCCTTGATGATCGCATTACAATATATTGCATTTGATAGAATTGCCGATCCAATTTCTAGAACTCAACAAAAAAATCTCCAATACCTACGCCAAATAGCCTCAGCAGATGATAGGCTACTTAATGGCATAAAGGGATTTGGCGCTGGAAATATTGAGCGCCGCTTTCTCGGCAGCTTCCCTAGGACTATTGGGGGAAAAACATATTACAGCCAAGATTATGTGGATCGAGATATAGTATCTTATGAAGAACTAAGAAAACTTACAGACATTATAAAAAGGTTTAGATCTGATGCAAAGCCGGTCATGGATAAGGCTGCATATCATCTAGCCAACAATGAAGGAACGGGAGCCGAAAATATTTTTGAAGAACGTTTAGGTCAAATTCGATCGGTATATGAGGATATGAAAGCTTCATATGATCTATTAGACCCCGCTAAGCTTCCATTACTTGTGTTCTCCTCAATGGGTCCGGTGGACATTGGTCAAGACGGGGGATTTGTTGAAGAAAACAGGAACACATTATCAAGGGCGGTAAGAAATCAGATCGAAGATCTTGGCGAGGAGAGCACCTTCTACCGCTCCCCCGGCAACCCAATTACTTATCAACTTTGGCTACGCCTAAGTATGAGCAGGGGCGATGTTGGTCTAAGTGATGATCCAGATCTTAGTAACTTTATTAGGTTATTGGACGAGGGCAACGAGCAGGTAAGAAAATCATACAGAGAACTTCAGAAATATTACGATATTTATCTATCATTTATGATTGATTTTACTGCGGCTTATCCAGGAGTAGAAAGAGCCCATGAGCTTTTAGGTACAACTCCGTCTCAACTTGTCTTTTATATAAGTGATACGCTACGACCATCGATCGCCTCCTATGATCCTGACCTTCATGAGGTTGGTGACTTTGCGCCACTCCTTTGGAATATAGACGTTGATTACGAGGACCCCCTAACAACTACTGGGCGAACTAAAGCTATTTCAATTGATGCGATGGATAAGTTTTTATCTGATTTGAAAAAGGTTTAGACAACTATCTATTCTAGGGGAGAAATAAATGAGTAAAATGCAGGGAATTTCAGTACAATTACCTTTGTTTTATGGGGCTAATGATGGTCCTTATAGGTTAAACAAAGATCTAGGTCAAGTTGTCCGTCAAAATTTAAAGAATCTGCTACTAACCTCTCCAGGGGAAAGAGTCATGGTACCGACTTTTGGTGCAGGGCTGCACGAAGTATTGTTTCAGAACAAAGGAGACCAATTATATAATGAGTTGAATAGCCGTATATATTCGCAAATTAGGCGATGGATGCCTTTTGTTGTTTTAGAAAGTGTAGAGTTCAGAGACTCTTCCTCTTTCGCTAACATGGCTCCAAATGAACTTGCTATTATCATAACTTTTAGCTTTGGTACGCTTAATCAAAAAGATGTGCTAAAAATAACTTTACTCAACAACTAATTAAACTATTCTAGGGTAACACTTTATGGCAAAACCACCTATATCATATATTAGTAGAGATTTTGAATCAATTAAGCAAGACTTGGTTGATTATGCCAAAAGGTATTACCCCTCTACATACAAAGATTTCAATGAGGCTTCTTTTGGTTCTCTTATGCTGGATTTGGTTGCATATGTTGGCGATCAACTTTCTTTTTATACTGACTATCAAGCAAACGAAAGTTTTCTCGATAGCGCAATCGAAACACAAAATGTAATAAGATTAGCTAAGCAAATTGGTTATAAATATCCTGGAAGCCCGCAGGCAACAGGAGTTTGTTCATTTTTTATTATTGTCCCGGCTAATACTTCTACTCAAGGACCAAATACAGCGTACCTGCCTATTTTGCAACGAGGGACAATTCTAGGTTCTGGTGGTGGTGGTTATTACACTTTGAATGAAAATGTAGATTTTTCTGATGGAAATAATGAGGTAACGGTTGCACGAGTAGATGCAACCACTGGTGTTCCAACATATTTTGCTATAAAAGCATATGGTAATGTAGTATCGGGTCGCCAAGCTCAGGAACTTGCCACGATTAGTCAGTACCAGAGGTTCCTTAAGATAAAGTTAGAAACCAAAAATATATCAGAAATCTTATCCGTTCATGATTCCCAGGGAAATGAATATTACCAAGTAGATAACTTAACTCAAGATGTAGTATACAAAGAGATACCTAACTATGATTCTAATCGCACCACTGTCCCGTACACTATGCAGGCTATTCCGGCACCTAGAAGATTTATCACAACCCATAATGCCCAAAATGACACATTTATTCAATTTGGTTATGGTTCGGCGGAGAACTTAACCGGAGATGTTATAGCGGATCCGGCAGACGTAGTTTTAAACGTAACTGGAAGAACATATATAACAGATCAAACTTTTGACCCTACAAATCTAATCGCTTCTGATAAGTTTGGCGTGGTGCCAGTAAACACTACTTTGACAATCGTATGCACAGCCAATAATTCTGAACAAATAAACGCTCCGGCAGAAACAATAAATGATGTTGTGACCTCTACCTTTACATTCAGTAACAGAGGCTCATTAACTCCCACATTAATTAATGAGGTCGAATCATCACTTGCTGTGACAAATGCTCAACCAATTCTCGGAGATACTCAGGCAATAACACCTGATGAAATTAAGCTCCGAGCTTATGCAAGTTATGCATCTCAAAACAGAGCAGTCACCCGAGAAGATTATATAAACTTATGTTATCGGATGCCAGCAAAATTTGGCTCAGTCAAACGTGTAAATATTATACAGGATGTGGACTCATTTAAGAGAAATCTTAATCTTTATGTGCTTTCTGAAAATGCGGATGGCAATTTTGTTATACCTAATTTTACTCTTAAGCAGAATCTAAGAACATGGATCTCATCTCATCGAATGATAAACGATTCTATTGATATTCTGAACGGAAGTATAATAAACTATGGGATTAATTTTGAAGTCCTTCCAGAGCTTGATGTAAATAAATTTGAACTTTTGCAAAGGTGTGTAGAGCATCTAAAAGAAAAAATGCAAGTAAAAAAGAATATTGGAGAACCAGTATATATTTCCGAGATTTACAAATTTCTAAATGATGTGCCTGGTGTTATAGATGCTATGAATGTAGAACTTGTAAATAAGGTTGGCGGCGTTTATGGTGACTTTGTATATAATATAGATGAGAACCTTTCGGACGATGGAAGATACTGGGTCATCCCCCAAGATGCGGTTGCTGAAATACTCCTTCCTGACTCTGATATTTCTGGAGTAGTCAAGTAATGGGTTTTAAAAGATATTACGCCACCAAAGATAACACTATTACTAATGCGTTTGAGCCAAACTTATTAACTCGGGGCACAGGCTCTAATATGGGAGCCTCAGATATCCTAGAAACATTTGTAATACATGGGCAGACATCTGCTTCAATCAACGCTACAAATGCTGAGCAGAGCAGAGTACTTATCCAATTTCCTATTGATGAACTAGTGACAGACATCACTAATGGTATTGTACCCTCTTCTAGTTTGAGTTATCGGTTAAAAATGTTTAATGCGCCGCATGTAGGTACTACGCCTATTAGTGCTACGCTTCAGGTTGAGATGTTATCTCGTACCTGGAACGAAGGACGAGGCTTGGATATGGATACTTACAAGGATATTGGAGCGAGCAATTGGGGAGAATATACTGCCAACAACGCCTGGACCGATGCAGGAGGTGACGTTCATGCGGGCACTCTGAATTCCTCTAGCTTTTATTTCAAATTAGGACCCGAGGACTTAGACTTGGATGTTGGGTTTGCTGTAAGTCAGTGGCGAAATGGGGATAAGAGCAACTATGGTTTTAGGGTCAGGAACACCAATGCTGCTATATCTGGCACCGAAGGAACTCTTTATACTAAAAAGTTTTTTGCCCGAACATCTGATTTCTACTTTAAAAGACCTTACTTAGAGGTTCAGTGGGATTCGGGAAGAAAAGATAATCGAGGAAACTTTTTGGTTAGCAGTAGTTTAATGACTTCCGCAGACAATATTAACACTCTATACATGTACAATAGGGTACGAGGTCAACTGGTAGATATTCCTAAGCTTGGGACTGGGGCATATAAAGATACTTTATCGGTGAGTGTATATACTGCAAAGAGTCCAACCGCTGATCCTATCAATATTATAGACGCCTATACAGGAGCTACAGCAACCTCGGTGACTGGTGCGGTTCTAGTAGAAAATGGGACAGATCATATATCAGGAACATACACTGCCTCGTTTGCATGTTCTACTACTAGTAGCACTTTATATGATGTTTGGTCCACAGGTTCAGTGCAATTTTATACAGGTAGTTTTGAACCTGTAGACCATAATGCTGTTCCAGTTGTAGATGAGACATTGTATATATCTAATATTACTAATCTTCAAAGCTCTTATCTGAAGGGACAAATACCTACGCTAAGACTTTATGCGAGAAAGAAAAACTGGAGTCCGAATATTTATACGGTTGCTAATTCTACTCCTACTACTGAAATTATTGAAAAGGCTTATTGGAGGCTATTCCGAACTATTGACAATATGGAGATTGTTCCTTTTGGAACTGGAAGTTCACAATATACAAAAATGTCCTTTGACGTTAGTGGAAATTATTTTGAAATAGATACTTCATGTTTGGAGCGAGGTTATTCTTATGGTATTCAATTAGCCTATTACCTCGAAGGAAACTATAGAGAGCAGCCTGAGGTGTTCAAATTTAGAATAGAAGAAGAAAACTAAATGGATTACAAGAAACTATTTTCTCAAAACAAGCAGACTACGGTTGTCAGTAAGTATCTGCGCAATACTAGTGTAACTAACATAGGTGACGGCATGGAGTCGATGGCACACCTTAGTGCTAGCATAGTAAAGCGAGATACATGGACGCCAGATTTAGATTATTCTTCCCCTAAAGAATTTGTAAAATATGGGTCGGCTGAGAAGTACTATGCCGATACTTTTGACTATATTACATCAGAATATCCATACGATGGCTCAGGTCTTGAAAAGACAGTCTTTTATAATGAACTCAATCCATTAGAGAAATATATTTTTGAAGAAAAGTATCCCACTTCTACAGGATACATAATAATAGATCCAGCAGGATCAACCAATGGCGCTGGTACAAACGGGTATCTTTCTTCCTCTGCACAATATGTTCAAATAAAAGGTGGTCCTCATTCTGGGACTTTTTACTCTACAGACAATGGTCAAGTAAACAACCTAGAATATGGCGGAGCTAGCGGATCATCAGTTGAATTTTTTATGCAGAAAACTGCTTTTGGTACAGGTGCCCCTAAACCAGACAAAGAAGTCATCTTTGACCTGTGGAATGGTTTTAGTACCTCCTCTTTATCCTATGGTCGCTTTACAATAGAGATTGACAAGGACGTCACAGATAGATTTTTTGTGACATATATGTCTGGTACTTCAGGATTTGCTCGAACCCCAGTTCCATCAACTGGCGGTCTTTCTCTGGTTGGTCAGCCGTGGAAGTACTATTCTTTTGGGCTTGACTCTTCTTCCGCAGGAAACACAATAGACTTTTATGTTAATGGCGTGTGTTTTGGACCTCAGATTGTAACTGGTAGTTCTATCGGTCGTGTAACCGGGTCTCTGGTTGCCAATATTGGCGGCTTGCGAACTTCACCCTCCGGTAGTTCATATGTAAGCATGGTTGGTTCGTCTGAAGGCTGGGCTAAATTTTCAGGATCCTTAGATGAATTTAGATTCTGGAATAAAAATCAAACTTCTCAAGAAATAGGTCGTCACTGGTTTAGTCATGTAGAAGGCGGTACTAATAAGTATTCTGCCAACATTGATTTGGGGGTATACTATAAATTCAATGAGGGTATTACAGGTGATGCCACTATAGACAGGAATATTTTAGATTATTCTGGAAGATTGTCAAATGGCTATTTTAGAGGATATACCTCTGCCACACGAAATACTGGCTCTGCTATAAGTGATTTAGGGCTTACATTTGTTACTGAAAGCGCTGATCCGATCGTAAGGTCTAGTAACCCACTACTCAGATCGGCTCGTGCTCAGGCAGTAACTACCGGATCAAATTATGATTATACTAATAACTCTAGCTTAGTAAATTCTATGCCTAACTGGATCTTAGAGGAAGATAATCAAATAGGCGGCGAACTACGCATTTTTACTCAAATCATGGCAAGTTATCTAGACACGTTATCTAGTCAGATTTCTGCTATTAATTCTATTCATGATACAAAGTATGTAAGCGGCAGTATTACTGGAAGTATTAATGAATTCCCGTATAATGATCGCCTTATTGAATCGTTAGGAATGGAAGCTCCGGAAATATTTGAAAATGCTAGTGCTATGGCTCAGTATCTTCAGAGGGGCGAGCAGTTAAAATTTGAACAAGAGTTGGGCAATGTTAAAAATGCCATATACAAAAATATTTACAACAATCTTCAAGACATATTTAAATCTAAAGGAACAGAAAAATCTGTACGAGACTTCATTAGGTGCTTGGGCGTCGGCGAAGAAATAATCGCACTAAACTTGTATGCCAATAACTCTGATTTTACTCTAAATTCTAACTATTCGACCACCACAAGTCCAAAGAAATATGCTAATTTTACTGGTCTAACCAATCTAGCCGATACTGGAGCCACTGTATACCAATTTTATGACTCTTCTAATGCTAATTCATATGGACTAATATCGGGTCTTAGTACATCCGAACAATTTGCTATTACTGGTGAATGTGAAATATATTTTCCCAACTCCGCACCAGCTTTTGAACAAGGTATAGTTACTCCTAGTGTTATTACCTCCTCACTATTTGGATTTAATGTTCCACTAAGAACCACATTTAACTCCACAGATACTGCTTGGGCAGCAGCCCCAAGTGATTACGGGTTGCATGTTCGAGCCATCAAGGACCCTTCCCCATATTCAGAAACTCCATCTCCTCTAGGGAGATGTAAGGATGCTTATTTTGCGGTCTATGATCGTGCAGGAACCCAGCTTCTTAAAAGTGATACATATCAGAACGTATATGATAATAAAAAATGGAATTTAGCATTTAGTGTTCGACCCAACAAATACCAATTTGCAAACGGCGTTGCTGGCGCAAACATTTCTTCAGGCTACACTTTGGAATTGTGCGGGGTAAGTGTAGAAGGTGGCGACGAAAAACACTCTTTTAAAGTTTCAACAGCATATGCTTCAGGAGAAGATCTTCTTGATTCCGCTAAGAGATTTTATATGGGAGCATATCGCACAAATGCATCTGGTACTTTGTTAAATAACTCTGATGCTTATGCTACAAGTTTGCGGGTATGGTCTGACTATCTTCCTTCGGGAACTATAGGGCTACATGCTTTTGAAACAGATACATATGGTAGGATAAATCCACTAAAAAACACTCTAGAATTTCAAACTAACAAGCCTTCGGTTTATATTCCCAATGCTCAGACCCTGATGCTCAACTGGGACTTTGCTCAGGTAACAGGAAGTGATTCTAGCGGCAAATTCATAGTTAGTGACTTTTCATCTGGTTCGTCCGATGGAGACTATGAGTCTACTTACCAGGGAGATTTTAGCAATTGGAATCTTCGTCAACATACGGGACAAGGAGACCACTTCCAGTCGTCTTCGACCTCGGTAGCAGAAAAAAAATACACTGTTACTAATATGTTGCAGCCACCTGATTACGCTGCAAGTAACCAAATGGTGCGAGTTTTGGGAACTGATCCAGAGGTTTTTACTTCTCTATCCCGCCCTGTTCAATTCTTGTTTGCTGTAGAAAAAAGTTTATATCGTAGTATTTCTAACAGAATACTTCAAATGTTTGCATCCATTGATGAATTCAACAATCTTATCGGGGAACCTGTCAACAAGTATCGATCTCAATATAAAAAGATGGAGAAAATGAGAGAAATATTCTTCCGTAATGTTCAGGATGTTCCCGATCTAGAAAAGTACATGGTATTTTATCAATGGCTTGATACCGCCATGAACGAAATGATTGTTCAATTGTTTCCAGCATCTGCTGTCTTTGCGCCTAATGTTAGAAATCTAGTAGAAGATCATGTTTTACAAAGATCTAAAGTTAAGTACATAGATACAGGTCTTAAAAATATTTCTCCAAAGCCACTGGGGATTGTTAGAGGATCAGATGGTTCTGTATGTCGTGATAATCCTGGTTGGAAATTCAGTCATCACCCGCTAAGCGGTCATCAGAGTGAAAACTGCTACTGGTGGAATAACAAAGCAGAAAGAAATAACCCCTCCTTAGGGGGAAGTTCATATCTCACCAACACTGGCATTCTCAACACACGAAACCATGTTCTAAATGCAATCAACACCAAACTTTCATCCAGTCAGGTGGTATGCATAGGTGGTGACTTTAAAACTCCTAAGATAGGCGGCATTAATCAATATTTGAACAAGTATAGGAATGCCACAGGGGTCCTACTTGATAATTTTACCACGGGTTCAAAAGATTGTTCTGATGTCCTAGACCCAAATTCTAAAACTAAGTTTATTTACCGAGCTACAAAAAATGGAATCCTTTACAAAGGTCAAATGCTTGCTCCCTTTACTGCTGTCAGTTCAAGCGCTAAGAGTGGTATTCGTCGATTATTGGATACCAAAGGTCTAACCAACGTAGAATTAAGTAATTTGCACGAAGACAGCATTGAAGTGTTTGGACATAGTATTCCCTTACAGGGACCCTTTACAAATACTCATGTTGGTGGTCTTCAATCTCGCCACGTCAAACCACTGATAACGTCTGGTAATAACCGCCGTGAAAGGTATATTCTAGAACTACCAGCCGCTTCAACAGGAAAAATAACTCTTAAAGCCAACAATACGGGATCCATCCCCAAAGGTCAATATTTGCGAAATCATGCTGCCAAGTCAGTATTGAACATAGCAAATATTTTAACCACAACCGGATCTATTATCTCATCTAGCGGAGTTAATATCCTAGGAAACTTCCAAAAGAATTATGAAGTAGTACAAACAAGTAATCGTGCCGACACGAATATGGATTTTGTTTTTAACAACGCAAACTATATCAGTGGCGGGATGCCAACGGCTTTTCTTTCCCCTCCGGCAATGAGAACTTTAGGTCTTTCGGGATCAGTCCAATATCGTTCGCCAAGACAAATAACCACCAGAAGAACTAACCAGAGCATCTTCGTTGAGAGATTTTCATCCCCTGGTGGCAAGCAAACGTCTAAGCAGCAGTTTAGAGACATTCCGTCAGATCAATTTTCTCCCAATAATGCACTCCCATTCAGAAATCATCTTATAAGAGCTACTCACGCTGGTTTTGGCAACATGCTTAAAAGATCCAGTTATTGGGGTGGTTTCTTCGTAGACATAAACTCTTATTTACAAAATTCATCCACGGGTTATTCTGATTACTTAAATAATCTTAACAATGGTGCGGAACCCACAGGTCTTTATCCGTTTTGGGCAATTACCAAAATGAATATCAGCGGAAGTGGTCTAGCGCAGATTGCCCACAAGAATAATCGCAATATAACACATAGAATTGAATTTGCAAACAATATTGATCAAAATTTAGCAGCGCATCCTGCTTATTTAGAAAGTTACTACCAGACAGGTTCTATTTCAGATAATGGATATGTAACTCGTCCAGTCCCTGCCGCAGACCGCACTCAGTGGTTTATGAGTGTAGCTGCTGGTGGTTGGTCCGGTGGGGTTCCTTCATCTTTGTATCTTCCTTCGGTCTCTGATACATTTAAACAATATGTATTTTCAGGTTCCCTTTATCCGTCAAATATAACAGCTACTACCTCTTCTTTACCAACTTCTCTTACTTTAGGTGCAAGCGGGTATACTGGCAGGAATGGGTTTACTCGATATCTGTGGGCGGGTGAAAAATGCTTTGTCCCGTGGCAGCAACTTCGAGCGGGCGATACACATGAGGGACAATATTATAATAAAAGCTTGGTGTATGAAATAGATCCAATAGGTGCCTCTATCCAATCTATAGACGCCGCTCCTAACTCTTCAAGACTTCCCTCTAATCTGCAAACTAGAACGGTTGTTGATCGAGGAGGAAATTCTGTTACCTATTCTTATACTGGAAGATATGTAGAGCCTTTTATAACCTCAAAATATAAGCCATTGATACACCAGATAAACACCTCACTGGGAACGCCATCAAAGACTAGTCAGAATACCAAGGTAGTTGAGCTTAAATATTCATATGGTAACGAACTCCAAGGTTTTGCAAACAAGCAATTGAACATTACTATTGGAAACAAATTACAGAAATATCTTCTTGGCGATGTAAAAAGACCCTACGAGATATTAAGAGACAATTATAATGCTAACCTACCTCGCACTATAAATGGCGCTGATCTTATTCAGGGCATGATTTATTCTGAGGTGGTATACCCTCGGGAGGTATATACTTATCTTTCAGGTACTCGCAGCCGCCTGGCGTTTAAGAATAACTTTTGGAAAAACGATAAAAGAATAACGGTCAATATCGCTACTCAAATTGCCACCTTTACCGGATTTGCTAACTTAAATAACTCAGCTAATCAAAATAGTATTAATCGTCAAATGCCTAGGATTAGTTCTTCTTTTACAACAACACAGGGTTATAATGTGTTACGTTCAGAACAGATTCCCTATGATGGTAGTATAAGCACTCCTTCCGGGAACGGAAGCGGTTCCATATGGCCGCTAGATTCTTTCTTATATTCTGATGGATTGGAAAACTTAGCTGCCCTAGGTTATACTGCGATATTGGCGGATGCCACATCATTGCCTTCAGGAGAATTGATGATGCCGTGGTATGGCACAGTAGATGACCGGGGATCGGCAACCGGCGCAGGGTATGCTTTAAATTCTAATATTTTATCATGTCAGTATGTTTATACCGTGCCTAATGTGAGTACTGCTGGCGGAAAAACATATGCAGAAGGAAAATCCCCTGGAGGATCCTTTACTCTGCCGGCATGGACTGCGGGCTCTGCAAGAAAAATAGCTGGCGGCACTAGTCGAGGAACAACTGCCACTTCTCGCTATCCATTTTACGATACTTATGAACAATATGCACAAGATGTTCGAGCACAAGGTCAAGACTATACACTTATACCCGAATATCGAATGAGTGACAATTTGTCTTCGTATGCCACGGCTGGAGATCTTTTATCTTTGACCACAGCAACACTAAGTATAACAGGTGCTAATCATGACACATATAATTCCTCACAAACCAATTTCTTTAGTCGCTTTGGATCTACTGACTTTGTAGAATATTTAAATCCTTTTATGCAGGCTGGAACCATAGATTTACAATTCAACAAAAATCCAAAACACTTTGAAATCAAATCAGATGCAATATTGAAATTGCTTCCTTACGATGGCTTCTATCCAGTGGATCGAACTATGCAAATGGGGCAAAACTTTTTTACCGCATATAACGCTTCTGCGAAGTATCAAAGTTTAGGATCCGCTGTTTCTAACAATGTGTATTGGCGAAGTCTTCTTCGACCATTTTTTGCTCCTGGTATTCTTTATAATTCTATAAAGTCTGGCATTGCTGTTGATTATCCTATTAGACGTGCGGGGAGAAACAAAGGTCAGTTTACCAGTGTTGGTCTTGCTAAGAGTACCTTGTCGGGTTGTCTGGGTGACCCTGTGACCGTGACAGCCGCCGGACAAATTCCAGGTAATCGGCGTAAATTTAGTCGTAATAATCCGTTCGACTTCTCAGATTCCAATGTGGATAAGTTTATGTGGTCTGATCGATTGCCTTTCGAATCTATATTTAATCCTGAAAACTATGTTAAGTATTCAGAAAATTCGGACGCTCCTGGGTGGATTCTTCCATCAGACATAAATGAAATACTCAGAACTAAAACTGCTGTTGGAACAGATTTTGTTTCCGCAAGTATAGATTTTGATGATCTACAATCAACAACGGCTAAGCAAACTGCTTTGGAAGACTACAAGCTCTCAATCTCTAACTTTATGGCAGCAGTTCCCGACTTTTTCCTCAAAGACAAAATAGCTGCTGATGGAACTAAAAGCACAATGACTAAATTTGTTGCTACGCTTCCGGGAGAAAATTCATCTACTTCTGTTGCGGATCGCTACGCCGCTCGTACGGTCGGCGTTGAGGCAGGTAAAGCATACATGATGGAAGTAGGTCTGATGAAAACTGATCTCTTTAATATGTATAGTAATCCATACGCTTTTGGTATCCCCACGGCTACGGGCTCGGCAAACTGGGACGTATATACATCTCAAGCAGGAATCGCCCAGCGTCCTACTGGACTGAATTGGCCGAGACATCGAGGAGAATTTGCACCCTTTACTCCTCCCTATTTTTATGGTCCTAGTTTGGTTCGAATAACCTATGTTCCGCAAGAATCTCAAGACGTAACATTAGCACAAATACTTTCCTCTGAAGATCTTTATACTGAGTATCTTAACGAGAATGGAAGTTACTTTGATTTCTCGTCAGGATCATTTAGGGACCTGGATGGAAATGCTGCTAACACGACGGGAACCCCTCCTTATGGTTGGAACCGAGCTTGGCAAAATAGAATGGATTTAGATGCATCTATTGCGGACAACAATTCGGTACCTACTGATGCTGGGTATGTAAGTCCTGCGGACCCCAATAAGTGGGTGATCATGCCAAAATGGGAATGTCCTATTTTAGACTTTGCACAAGCTGGCGGCTCGCCTTATAATTTCTCTTCCTCAGTGGATATAGGAGGTTATACTAGCACAACCCAAGGGATGTGGCACCAGTATGGAACCACACCCAGCAATAATGAGGGTGTTTACTTGTTTGTTCGAGATGTTGGGGAGGAAGATACAGAATTTAGGTTGGTGGGAGATCCCGCCGGTAGCGCAGCAACCCCAGCTACCTCTTCAATCACGGCTGTTGGAGCTACTGCAAGTGATTTCGACCCATCCGGTGGCGCTGGCGGTGGCAAAACTTTTATTATTGAGACTACTACCGTGACGGTTACTTTCAGATGGGATGCAGCTTTGGCTATTGGATCCCCAACTAAAGATACGACAGCCCCGTTCGACTATCTGGTTGGTTGTAATTCTTTAGGCAGTGCTGATGATGCAGCCACGGCAATATTAAATGCTATCACGTTTGCTAGAACGAGTGGAGATATTGATGTGAGTGCGGCTATTGCGGGGGGGACTCCAACCGTTGTAGACCTTACTGCTGATGTGCTAGGTACAGGAATGAACACCAAGACTATTGCAGGGACTGCGATTCCAGCAGATATGACGGTGACAGCTTTTGCAGGCGGCGCAGCCGGATCTAACACAGGTATTCGCAAACTGGTTAGAAAAACACCTTCGTGGATTCCCAGTTCTGTATTACAAAATGGCATCGGTTCTTTGGCTTCACTTGTTGGATTCTCCGATGATGAAGTGATGAGATCTGCTGGAGGAAAAACTTCTTGGGATGCCACTAAAGCTAAGAGACTAGGAGAACTTGCGGGCGATGGAGAAAAGACTCTTAGAGAAGGTATTATGGCAATACCTTTTTATATCGCAAAAGATAAGGAAGGTAACGAAGTTGCAACAGCAATGACATCGAGAGCTAACCCGGCTGAATTAGGTCCTAAAATAAAAGAGTTCCGTAGAGCATTTACAAAGTACTCTTTGCCGCCATCTCTTGCGAACCAATTAGAATCCATGGTTCCTCCTGGATATCCTAATATTGATACTTATATAAACCCTTTTGCTCCGCCCAACCATTCAGACGCTGATTCTTATAACAGGATGTTGACTGGCGATAGCGATGTGGAAGTTCCGGTAGTATATTTGCTAGAGCATTTAGTGTCCCTCACCACTCAGGATCTAGCGGATATATGGCAGGGAATTAGTCCGGACATAGGAAAGAGTTTAAAAGTTCAAATGAGTTCTATAGGACACTACATGCCTAACCAAGCCTATGTGGATGAGGGTGAAACTTTTACTTTCAAAGAAATTGCAATAGCTCAAGGCGACGCTGGTTTCCCTTCTACGGGTATAGCTCGTCCGGATCTACTAGACGTGCCGCTGCCTGATTCTTCTAATGGCATGCAGCCAAAAATAAAGTGGCTTGTTTTCAAAGTAAAACAACGAGGACCAACTGACTATCATACATTTATCGGCGAACAGGTTAACGGAAGCGACTGGCTCAGTTTCGAAAATGTTTTTGGAGATGTATCCAGTGCAGGGATGTCGGTGTCTGAGGCAAATGCACTTAATCAACGGCGAGATGCCTGGGCTAAGACCATGTATGCCGCAAGCCGTAGGAAATCTTACAATTGGCCGTATGATTATTTTTCCCTTGTTGAGTTAGGAAAGCTCACTACCACCTTCGGATTCCGACCTGAGTTGACTCGGGAAATCATAGAATGGACATCGGAGGTAGACCTAGGTGAAGGTGTTGGATCTTCTGGTGGTGGACCGGTTATAAGATCTAATGTCGGAAATCAGCTTGCTACGTTATCTCAGGGCGTAACAATGGTTCAACAACAAAGCCAAACTGCATCTACTTTGAGTAGTCAAAATGTTCCCAATGATCAACGGGGTTCCATGTTTGTGCCTTATTTTCCAAATAGGTAACGAGTATCCCCTCTAAAAAAGAATATTAGAATCTAAATACAATATGGCAACTTTTATAAATAGAAAAGAAGAAGTTCTAGAAGTGAAGCTTACGCCCAAGGGTAAGGAGCTATTTTCTAAAGGAAAATTCTCTCCGGAATTTTATGCATTTTATGATAATGATGTCATTTACGATGGAGAATATGCTGGCTTCAAAGAGATTCAGAACAATATTGTAGATCGCATTAAGGAGCGCTCAAGGCATAAAATTACCACTAACTATGGACAGGTTCCTGTTTTACAAACTCAGGACTATGAGGCACTTTTATCTTCCTCGGCTGAATATTTTAGGGTCCTTGGGACAAATAGTCCCTGGTCCGATTTTGCTCCATCCTGGAGTATATCCTCCTTTGGAGAAAGCGTAGGTTTTACCGGCAGCGCTAGTGTTGGCGTAGTTGAGTATCGGAGTTCCTTAGCTATCCCAAGCTTGACTTCTAAGATGCAAACTACTTATATCGAGTCGATGGTTGAGGGAACTACCATAACCCAATGGGAAAGCCAAGATAAGCTTTTATTGGACATTTTAGAAATGAATACTATATTCAAAGGTAACGGCAATTATACCATAGAGGTTTATAGAATTCCTGATCCTGTAAATAATCCCAATAATCTTGTTCGATTGAAATTCCTAAATGAAGCATCAGAAGCTTATACTGCATTAGTACAACAAGAGGACCCTAATGTTTTTCAGAATCCTCGTCTTGCATTTTCTCTCCCAGAGGAGGGAATAGAGCTAGATTTTCCTGTCCTTAACGAAGAATATGTAGAATATTTTCTTAATTTGCAATTAGATCAAGATATAATAGAGGCTCCTCCTTTGAGATCAACTAGTGCGTATGTTGCAGGGAGACCAGATGATCCCGCAGTTATCTGCCGAGATCGAACTCCATTTCCCGCAGGCTATGATGGTTCCGGAAGATAAAAGGTGAAAATATGACAACTCTAGATAGATGTAAGGTTTTTGTCTCCGATATTGCACCAGCAATAGCGATAGATTCTATCACTATAAATTACGCAGATAATGAGCGTCAGAATTTAGTTATCTCCACTCGTATGTCCCTTGAAGAGAGGGTCAAAGAGGGGAATGCCCAAAGGTGGTATGATAACGAAGAGAATCTTAAATACTTAAAAGTTAGACTTGTAACATGTATTACTCCTGAGCAACAAGGTTTGCCGGCGGGAACATTTAATGTTTCATCATGTTTAGATTTTTGGGCTCAAAGAATAAATGAATATTCTTTGCTTGACGCTTACAAGGTCAAGGATAATCAAAATGCAGCTTATACTCCTGGTTCTTACCTTCAGCATATCATGGAAGAACTATCTTTTAATAATGATAGGATAGTGTTTGACAACGACAGACCACCTTCAGGGATTCAGAACCTGATAAAGAATCCTTATTATCCTTATAATCGAAACTTCAATCCTTCAGGCATGCAAGATAACCCCTATTCACAATTCTATGATGGAATGTTGAGAGAAGTCGTAGTTAGTCAAAGAAACCTAGTAGACTTGCTCCCTAGAGAAAGGGAAGATTCACCTGATGCCCGGATTACCTCTCGTATAGTGGAAAAAACTAGTATTGGTCCTACGGCAGATATGGTTGCGTATGAGCTTGTAGATCTTCCTTCGTTTGATCTGTATGTGGGTCCAGCCTATACCTTAAGACTTGAAGACTTTCAGCACCTTAGTATGTATGCTTTTGTTTATTTTGACTACTCATCATATATTGAGGACTTAGATGGGTTCGACCTTCCCGAAGATTCCCAGGATAGAGACATGCGATCCGTTTTAGAGGAAGGTGTTGGGGTCATTGCCACCGCTACATTGCTTGGAAATAAAACGATCTTTTCACCCCTACTTGGAGAAACCCCACCAGCTAGAGAGACGGGAGTTACCTATGTAGAAAATGGGGAAATTGTCGAGGAGCAAGTGCAAATATACCAGGCTTCTGTAAATAATTGGGGTATGCGCTAATGAAAATGCAACGATCACCTGATAAGCGATTATTACACGACCTCAGGTTTATCCCTAGTTCGGATCAGTATCCTTTACTGGGAGAAACTATTTTTGATCCGAAAGAGATTGGCGTTTCCCTAAATGGTTCATTGTTGGATCCTAATCGTCGATCACTTGAAAGTATAGTAAGTGGTAAAAACTTTTTCTCTGACTTGTGGATTTCTAAAGGGTACACTAGAGATGAAGATGCTCGTTATATGTTTTCGTTTGACTTACAGGCTTACTTGATATCCAATAGTTTATTTTCGGGATTATATCAGAATAATATGATAGCCACGGAAATATTCCAAGGGTTTCGGGTCATGAGCGGTCCAAACCAGGGTTCAGCTAAAACTGAGATATTAAATCTCACAATGAAAAAAAGAAGCTTAGAGAATAAGTCTTATGTTTCCAATAATAATCTTGGGACAACGGCGAATATCAATCCCATATCCCCTCAGGAACATTTTCTGGAAACTAATCTTTCTACGCCTGTACCTATAAACATATCACTTGACGACCAAGAAATTTGTGGTGATAACATGTCTTTTTCACGATATGCTTCGGGTATGGCATCTGGTGGCACTTTGTTTTTTCATGGAACAGATGATTACGCACTTGACCGCCAAGTACAGAAAAAAGGAAAATATCAGTACGGAGCGTCAATAGTAATCAAAGATGTGGCTTCTCTATACATTTTATCCATCTCTCAGATCTTACGAAAAGAAGAGGAAAAAATTAAAAGCTTATATGGATACATTGTAAACTCGCCTATCCGCCCCCCTACCTGGAGGGTAGAAGGTCAAATTAGCGATGGGTTTGGGTTATATGATTATACAACTCATCGATTGCCTTATCCTCTGGAAAGAATAGTAGTCCCTCGTGAAGAAGGTCCTATCACTACTGCTAGAGATGTTGTAAATCAAGTAATAACTACATATACACAGATTTGTAACAAGCTGAAGATTACTAAAACCGACTCACAACAGGCGCTTGAGGATTATATGGGAATAGAGAACCTGCCGGCAAGTAATATAGAGAATTTAAAAAATCTGGTTGGTGATTTAGCATATGTTTTGGAGCAGGTAACCTCCTCGGCATTTTTAGCCAATGCCTCTGGGGATACTACACATGAGGAAGAATCACTAAAGAGTCGTGGTTATTGTCAGAGAAAAATGCCTCTGCTCGAAACCACTCACTTTTTTGACGAATATTTTAAGTATGGCGAAAACTTTGGGCAGGGATATGCATATGTAGAGGGACCTGGAGAAGAAAACGCCTACGGCATACGGAAGGTTCATCCTGACAAGTACATTCAGAGAGTAGATAATGAGTTTTACAAATACTTTACTAAAGAAGGGAACGAAAATCCGATATGGGAAGACATAGCCTATAGGGATCCAGCCCTACAATATATGACACCATATATTATTCGTGCTGCGGGTTCGAGGATCAACAAGAAGCCTCAAACTAGCTTTTCTACTCGTAATGATACTCAAGCCAGATATGATATTGACGAATATGGGGAACTTTTTTCTGCCCTTGTTCAATACAACAGCGATCTTAAATATTACGACAAGGCATTTTCGGAAGCAGAATATAGAGATGGAACTGCTACTACGCAGAATAGGCGCTTATATAACGATGTTATAGACAATTTAGAAAACCATTATGGGTGTACTATAGTCGAAAAAGAGAACAATTATTTTTCTGTGCCTCGAATACAGAGAGGGCTAGAAAATATAAATATTAGCCTTCCTCAGATACCCATCCTTACTGCTATTGGGCAATCTGAGGTATCTGAAGAATCTGGTCCCGATGCCTTCCGGGTTATTATCGGTGGTCTTAGCAACAACGAGACTACTACCCTCAGTTGGACCCAGGGTTTAGCGTTACCTTTCGTGCAAGATTTGACCAACGAACGACAAAAGGGGTTCAATAGCTTGGATAATACAGGGTTTCTACCTTATCCATCCCAATTGCCACCAATAAAATTGGCTTTTAGTATTTTAGGAGAATTGGAAGTTGATCCAGATATTCGAGGCGAGCAAAATAATCCCGAGGACACCTATCAGTTCTCTATCTTTAACTCCCTGAAGAATCAGGCTCAAATGATTCAACCGGAAATAAATTCCATATCTGTTCGAGATCGCATAGAGTCAACCTGTACATTTTTTCCTAACCAAATTAAATCTGCCTTTGTTTTAGCATTGAGGGATACTCCGTTATATGATCTGGGGTCAAATGGTTTTGACGCAAAAAGATTTATTCTTGAAGATATTATGCCCTTTGATGAATCTCTAAATGTTAGTTGTTCTCCGTCATATAGTCATAACGGATATCTCCAGACAGAAGATCCAATGAAAATATACTCTAAGTTCACAGCCTTCTGGATGAACTATAAACAAATGGGTTGCATCGAATACCTTTCAGGATTTGAAACAGTAGGTATTTACGAAGGATCTATATTTGTAGACCCTCCGCCAGAGACTTCTAGAAGCATTCGCCGGAGAGGAATGACTGACGAAAATAACTCTCAAGGAGATTATACTAGCGAAGGACGAACTACACTCAACCTCGCTCATCATCATGAATTTTATATAGATGAAAACGGAAATGGATGGACTTCTGAGGCGGTTCATCCGGAAGATGATAGGATTTATCACCGCCATCGTATTCAAAATAATCAAATACTGAGCGCACAAAGTGAGTGTTACCCAAACTGCGAAGATCTAGGCTATTTAGTTGAAGGAGTTGGACCCCATGTTCACAATTTTCAATTCTCAAATCAACCTGTTCCTCCGCAATCGAGAATAGACATGAGCATGAATCAGTCCCCTTTATTTCCTAACAGCGATGGAGTTAGACTAGGGGGTAATAGTGAGGCAATGTTAGACCCATCGGCACAAAATATGGGCAATATCTTGAACCAAACACCGAATGTTATATCTCAAAACATTACTCAACCTACTGCGGGATGGATTCCTAATCTGGCAGAAATAACCACCAATAGAGACATGCAAAGCACCGATCTAATTTTCCCAGATCCGCCGCAGTTTAGATGCTTTGGGAACAAAATGAAGCGCCCTGTGTGGAAAAAAATAACGATGGAAAAGGTAGATGAAATACGACAAAGCCCAGAATCCACTCTATTGTGTCGTGTCAGGACATTCACAGAAGAACTCCCAGTAGTGGATAAGGTTGGAATGGAAATAACAAGATATTCATCTGCGGGTCTCAACCCTGCAATGTCTGACCTATTCAATCTTCCTATATATGACCAGTATTTTATGATCACGCAACAGAAAAGTTCTAATTATTATTCTGGAAAGCAGATAGCTTCTTATCCGACACCTGCTAGAGAGCCGGATATGCCGCCCTCCATCTCCATACAAGATCTTGAGAGCGTAGATGTGTTTGTTCCTGGGGTTGTTTCTCCACAGATTCCCTTTTATGAAGGTACTCCCAGCATAAATCCTTCCTTATCGCCGCCACCCATGATGCCCGTAATGCCAAGCCTTCCTCAGGTAAGCCCAAACATGACTAGTTATACCTTTAACCCAAATATATCCAGCATTGTTGTTCCGGGTGTACAAATACCACAGAACCTTAATTTAACTTCTGCTCCATCAACGAGTATAATGAACCCTTCCCAGGGTATGGGATCGGGACAGAACTTCGGTGGCGGAGGATACTAAAAATGAGAGATGACAATGCCAGCTAGAAACATATCCTTAAAAAGACTTAAACAAAGTCTAGCCCAAAACCCCAATGTTCAGGCTTTAGATGACCCCTTTTACGAGATAATTGACTCAGTAGCTGGACGCATGATAGTTAGTGCCAATGAATACCTGACACGGGGAGGAGGTATTGTCTCTCCTTATCTCAAATTTTATGACCCAACTGCTGATCCATGGGATGGCGGGGATTTATTTGTTATTGACGGCGATGGGGCATCTGCACCTCGTTATCCAAGCTCGACCAATATATTTTGGTCGATTGGTAACCCAGCAGACCAAGACGCTGATCCTAATAGTGTCAATTGGCCTACAATCAATGGGGCTCAACTTTCATCATGGCAAACCCCAGCCTATCCATACAACATTACTTCTATTGATGCGACTGGTGAATGGAAAAATAGGTTTGGTAGTTTTATAAGAAAGACCTCTAGGACTACTAACTATGGACAATTTATAACACAATTTCAACGAGACCATAACAATCGAAGCTTGTATTATTGGATCTCTCGAATTAATGATTTGGAATCTCTAACCTCATTAGCTAGTATCTTACTTGCTCGTCGTAATATTATGCCTAGAACCCTAGAAAACTGGGGTTCTCTTTTTATAGCATGGTTCAACCGGTTCTCGCTTGAGTTTGGATCAGATGCCCAGCGTCAGCCGGCTCCTACTATTGCATCTCCAACAGGATACGATCCTCTTTCAGATAGCCCACTTCAGCAAATATGGGTAGAGGGAGGATATAGGGGTCTAGCTGATCCTAATTTTCAACCATCAATATTAGATTTTAGTAGCGCCCTCGGGCTCGGCGGTGGTGGTAGTGGTGCTCGTGCATCACTGGGAGAATCTCCCCTCGCTCCTGATCAAACCTCCCTGACCACGTTTGTACTGACAGAGCGAGTAACAATTAATACCGCAGCAGACATTCTAGCCTACGCTCATTATTGCTCTCAGGGAACTGCCCTTGATCGCCGCCTTATCACTGATGAAGTTCTTTTTGATCTAATAATGAAGTGCGATGAAATTGCAAAACAAAAAAACCTAGGAATACCGGACATACAATCCTATATTCTAGATACTAATTATCAGGACTTTGAGGTGTGCAATTTTTCTACTCCTTCATATTTTGTAAGGAATAATCACACCTTCGAAGAACTAGATGGTTACGGCGAGCCAGGACAGGATAGTGGTTTTGCCATTCTTAATCCTGAATACAATTATTTTGTAAGAGAGTACGAAGAAGGGATATCGAACCCAGATCTTCCCGAAGCTGTGCTCCCTAACATGTATATTTATTCCTTACTTCAGAAAGAGGGTGATTTAGAGGTCGATCGAGGCGCTACACTTGGGTGGCAACAAGGTCGAAATCAGCGTAATTTTGAGGAAGTCCAAAACAATTATGACAAGTTAGTGAGAATGGATGAAGTAGTCGAAGGCGTAATTCCTGTGCTTGCAGGCGAACCAGGATTTCTTAATACTACAGACCAGTATCAACAGCAATTTAGCCGATATCTCCAATCTTACGCCACGGCTGTTTCAGAATCAATTATAGTTCTAGATACTGATATGATGAGTGATTTGGCTCAACAATATTACAATCTTTATACTCCTGCTGCGGAAATGAGTATTTATGATCAATTGAACTATAAGAAAAATCAATTTCCTATGTATATTGAGTCGTGGATACCAACACTGCCCACAGGAAGAATATCCCAGCTTATTCAGCGTTTAGAAATAAGTTCTGTAAGCATAAACAGCCTAAACACTACTCCATCTAGTGTAGTTCCGTATCGTTGCGTTTCTGACGCTTTTTGTTCTGTGGAAGATGTTGTGGACGTGGATACTGACGCCCAAGACCGTTCCGAAGAATATGAAAGCTCCTATATCCGAAGGATGTCTCCTAGATTTTTAGAGATGGATCAAGTGCGACTAGAAGGTCAAAATTTGACAATGTATAATGCTCAGGATTGGGTTGAGGGCATGTTAGAAGAAGTAGCAGGCTCTCCGCTTGGAATTCCTAGCGGCGCTGAAGTGATGCCTGATAGATGTTTAGAATTGCAAGAGCGATTATCACTCCATACTTTACAAAATGCTATCGACGTCGAAGCGCAAAAAAATATTATCTCTTATGAAGATTATCTTATGGGGGACAGCAGTGCTCAGAACCCTGAGACTATCATTTATAAATTGGTCAAGAAGCAGGTATCAGATAATTCTATACTCCAAACTTACTTTTTTCCCAATACAGAAAAAGAGTCTGTAATTAAATTTGTAGATACCCAAGTAAAGTATGATAAAGAATATCGTTACGAAGTTTATGGATTTGCATTAGTTTATGGGACTAAGTTTAGGTTCAGAACTATTTCTTCCCGGACAGAAGCAGGATCTATCATGTCCGAAGGTATTGATGGTCAGCCAATGTCGCAATCAGATGAATTTACAAGCCCATATGCACATTGCAACGTACAGAGCCTTCCAAATCCTAAAATAATTGAGTATCCAATCTATACGCAGGCGTGGCGCAATGCTATGCGTAATTCTTCTCAAACTATTCCATGGGTTACTGCTGGAGCTTCTTTGCAAGATGTCAGGATTCTTGATCGCCCCCCAATGCCTCCTAACTTTGAAGTGGTGCCTTACCGGAATGAACCAAACACTATTTTGATATTATCGAGCAATGGAATGGGGCAAATGCTCAGACAAAATGCAGTTAAATATGTGGCTAAAAATGATGACGAGCGATCTCGGATGCTATTACTAGGAAGATATCAGAACAAGTTTGAATATTATGATCTTGCTAGTCCTTTTTTGGAGTATAAATCTGAAGGTGCGCAAGAAATAGCCGCTATAGAAATTTATAGGACAACAGGACTACCTTCAGTAATATCTTCTATGGACGATATATTTGGTATTTTTGGAGAACCACATCGAGTCATGGAATTCAATATTGACAATAATGATTCAATTGTCAATACAGAATCTTTTGATTTTTGTGATGATCTTCAGTCCAATATAAAGTATTTTTATATGGCAAGATCCCTTGATTATCATGGTAACTATTCTAATCCATCCCCTATATATGAAGTTGAATTGGTATATAATAGTGGTGTATATTATCCTGTGATTAAATTATATACCCCTCGTGAAATAGACACAGGGATATATGCTAAAAGACTAGCACGATTCATGAAAGCCGAGGCGGCAGATATTCAGACAATGGTAGCGGTAACTCAAGAGGGTGGCGCAACTCGTATGACAAAAGGTTTTATACCTGAATCTGACTTGAAAGTCAAGAACAATCATTTTATTATTCGATTGACTTCTATTGATACCGGCAGGAAAGTGGATTTCAAGCTTCAATTTGACGAAAAAACAAATAGAGACGATCAATAGAACATAAATATTTAAAAAGAGATATATGATACTATTTAATAAGAGTCGAACCAACTATATATTTTCAGAGTTGGAGATGAGGAATACAATATGGCATTTTTAGATAACGGCGGAGATATTATACTTGATGCGGTTCTTACCGATACTGGACGAAAGCGTCTAGCTCGTGGTGATGGCAGCTTCCAGATTGTCAAGTTTGCTCTGGGAGACGATGAAATTGATTACTCCCTGTATCGCAATTCAAATAGCGCAGAAGGCGTCCATCCTAGTGGATCCGCTTATTATGATCTTAATATTTTACAGACTCCTATCCTCGAAGCGTTTACCAACAACATGTCAGTTCTTAAATCTAAACTGATCTCCTATACTCAGAATGATCTGTTGTATTTGCCTGTGGTTCGTCTCAATAGCTTGATGTACAACACAGCGGGGTCAAATGCAAACTGGAACGGAGCCAGCGAGTTATCTTGCCCAACCGATGGTTATCTGATGACGGCGGATAAAACAACATCAGATCTGTTTGGTACGGGAGAAGGACAAGCCGGCACATATAATAACAACTCCGCACCGGGTTATATCCAAGGTGACAACATTAGTACTCAGAATGCATTTCTGTCGAATCCAATCGTTTTTGATGAAGGTTTGGAAACCACAGAATTGAATGTAGATTTTTTAGCTGATGGGGATGCTCGTAAAGAAACATCTTTCATTGTTGAGTGTGATAATCGCCTCTTTACTTTATATCCTCCCCGAGGAGATAATCCACGGGGCTCACAAGCCAAGCCTTCTTATGTAGATGATGATAATGTGGCTAGTTATTTCTTTGCTCGCAACACTAGCGGTCCAAATGCAAATTACTTCGCCCCAAGAGCCTCAGAAGGCGACTCAATGCCGGGGTTTATCATTGAAAACGGTGTAGGATCTACTGCTAATGCGCAATCTATTTTAGGAACCACCAGCGGTAGGTACGGAGTTCGTTTCGGTTTCCGTATTGCTGCTACCCTTAATTTACAAACAAGTAATTATTTGTTCACTACATTGGGCGGCGAGGAGCTTTCTAAACAATATAATGGCGACACTTCGCTGAATGCAAACTTTCTTTTTATCGATACTACACTTAGAATTACTGGCTACACTACTGGCTGTCGAGTAGACGTTCCAATTCGAATTGTCAAAAAGAAGGCATAACACATAAAGGTTAGGGAATAACATGGCTACATCATTTAAGACATTAGGTAACGGAGACATACAGGCTACAAGGAATAATCTCCATGAGGCTATACCGATAACGGGCAGTATTACTTCAGGCTCATACATAGACGCATCAGGGCTGACGTTTCCTTCGGGACTTAATATAAAGAACTATGCTCATGGTTTATTTCAGTCGTGCTTTGATTATCCTTATCTAAGTTCCTCGGCTAATCATATCTTTGATCTGACCACTGGGTATAGCAAAAGAGGATCTAGTTTCTCCCTTTCCGCTTCCACTAATATTCAAAATGAGCAAAAACAAAACATGTACTATAACATGGCTCAAGTACTTGCAGGTTATGACACGACCGGAAGCATCCAGTATTTCACTGGTTCAGGTGTGCCACAAGGATTAGATAATGCTATCTTTGTCAACTTTGCACGATTGCTTGGAAAAGATGAAATCCAAAAAGGTACATTCTCTATGACTGTTGGTTTGGGAGACGGACTTGTTCGGCGACCAGATGATGATAACGCTGCTACTTTTGTCAAAGATGTAACGGCTGCTGGTGTTGGTGGATCTTCACGTTATTTTACGGATTCTCCGGCTGGTGAATACAACTTCCTATATGCCAGTTCTTCTAGATCTCAGGGCAACCTTATTAGCACTAATGATTCTGTTTGCGGTCTGATATATTATCAAGCTGGCATAGCTATCCTCAGTTCCTCTTTGTTTTTGCCTGCTTTGACTGGTGGGCTTGTGAAGCAATTGGCAGTCTTAGGTTCTGGAACAAATGGAAACATTTTGTGGGCAACTGGAAATAATCCTGATGCTGGCGGAACTGGAATCAATGGGGCATTGACTGGTACCTATATATCCGGTGCTGCTAATGGGTTTCGTGCTCGACTCCAAAATGTTTCGTTCTCAAACACTACCGAACTGAACTCGACAATTTATTTCTGCCGAGCTAATGCTAACGACTTTAACTACAGCAGTAACCCTACTTTTTTGACAGCCAGTAAGATTAGGGTCAAAGAGCAGCCAACTGATCAGCCCACTTCTTACATTACTACCGTTGGTTTGTATGGTGCCAATAACGAAATGCTCGCTGTAGCAAAACTCAGCGAACCTCTCAAAAAGACATCTGCAAATGAGTTTACCTTACGAGTCCGACTAGACTATTAGTGGAGGTCCGCAGTGCCGTATCTCTACCGCTTTGGATCAGAAGATAAGCTAAGTAACACGATGACTACTCATGCTCTGTATGAGGTCACCATGTTTAGTGGTTCAGCCTATGTTAATAATGCCCGCTACCAAGGCTCAGATGTCCCCACGGGTTCAATCAGTTTACATGAGATAAATGTAGATCGATCAGGTAATGGTCAGGCATTAATATATCCTTATATAATCAAGGGTGAGTCCTTTTTTACTTTCAATAATGTAAGTACTTCCACATATAACCAAACTTTACCAGGTACCATAATAACAGGTACCTACCCCATGACTGCGAGTCTTCAGCGAGAAATGATTGCCGCAGCATCACTGCCTACTTCAACTGCTGGGTCTACAGATAGTTATTTTGCTGCTCGAAAAAGAATGATTGCCTTGCAAAACACAATGAATTATTACCGCTACTTGTCCAATGCCTATGAGTACATTGGAAATTATGTTACTGGTGATGTTAATATGATTAGTATACCATCGATATTTTATGACTCGGGTATAAAAAAGGGATCCGTAAGCCTTAAGTTTTATTTTAGTGGTTCATTAATGGATGAAGCAAAAGATGAGAAACAAAACGGCGAACTTATATCCACAATGGGGCTGACCAGTGGATCAACCGTCGGGGTAGTTTTATATAATGAAGGATTTCTTTTGCTTACCTCTAGTGCGGCTATAAGCAATAACAACTATGATACATATACTTTTGATAAAACTACATTGCTAAAACCATCATGGAAGTATTTTGGAGCTTACACGGGTTCTGCTAGTTCTCAGGTACCCCCAAGTTCAAGCGTATATAATATATCATTTCGAGCGACAAACGATGTACCTGTGATGACTATGTTTGCCAGTGTCCAGCCAGGACAATTAACAAACTCTCAAAATCCTACTTGGATTAGTTCTTCTAATGGTGACTGGCGCAATAACTCAAACGTAACAAGCGGCACTTATGTGGAGCCAGATAACTTATCTATCAAAAACACTATTCAGAGTCAGTATTGCCGTTACGATGGTGAGTTTATAAAGCAGACTTTTATCAGTAAAATAGGTATTTTTGACGATGAAAAGAATTTAATAGCAATAGCAAAAGTGGCTAACCCCGTTATGAAGCAGCCAGAAGACTCTTATACATTTAAACTAAAGCTAGATTTCTGATATACTTCTTTTATGATATTAGGACTTGACATTTCGACAACCATTATTGGGGTTGCGGTAGTGTGCCCCACTACTCGAAGCTTGGTATATTCCACACATTGGGATTTATCTAAAATGACAAATATTTATGAAAAAGCAGAAAATGTTGGCGCATTCTTACATTCTTTGAGGTCTGAATATAACATTGAGCAAATATTTATTGAGACCGCTTTAAAGAAATTCTTCCCCGGTAGATCACGGGCAGACACAATTATAAAATTAGCTAAGTTTAATGGTGTTGTATCCTGGTTGTGTTTTGAGTGTTTAGATATAGAACCCACTTACATAAACGTCAACAAGGCACGATCTATGTATGGCTTATCATTCCCCAGGGGAACTAAGGGACCACAAAGAAAAAAGATGGTGATCGAAGCTGTGATAGAAAAGGAAAAAACCGCTTTCACATATGAAATGGCTAGAGGTGGAAAAAACTATAAAAAAGGTGTAGACGATCGTGCGGACGCAGTAGTTATTGCCCGTGCTGGAGAATTTATTATTCGGAATATAGATAACGATGGTTTCCTGACTGAAAAGATAGTTTTAGTAGATTAACGTACTATTTATTATATGAAAATAACTCCTGAAGTCCTAAGGACCCTAATAAAAGAAGAAATCTCTGAAGCTTGCGGCGACATGCAGTCTATTGATATGGGAGTAGACACTGCTCATGATAAAGAAGATCATGAAGGAAATATGGCAAAACGTCAGATGTTTAAGACAGCCGAATATGCTACGGCTATTTTCGATATGATCGAAGACGGACAAGAATTCCCAGCCTGGATTCAAAGTAAGATGACAAAAATAGCTGATTACATTGGAGCCGTCAAGCACTATCTTGAATATGATCATGTGATGGGGGAGAAACTTGACAAGGACGCCACCGCTGGTGATTATGTTAAGGACTTTCGTGATTCTGACGCCCCACAATTTAAAGGCAAGTCAAAAAAGAAAAAGCAAGAGATGGCTGTAGCAGCCTATCTTGATGCCAAAGAAGATTAAAAAAACTTCTTGACCTACTAAGAACATATGGTATTATAGTGTTGAAGGGAGGTGCTCCTATGAGTTACCAAGTCTTTAGCGATATGGATGGTGTCCTCGTCAATTTCGAGGGTGGCGTTCTAAAATTTATGAACCAACGTTTTCAGGAATTAAAAGATCAACCAGATCATCCTGACTACAAACTTGCCCGTTCGGCAGCCAAGGAGATTGGCGGCTGGGATGTCGAGATTGACAAGTGGCATATTGCCCGGTCAGACCAAGAGAAGAGTCTGCCTCGGAACTATCGGGTCCGAGACTTTATGTATCGTCTTGTAGAAAACGACGTTGATCTGTGGGCAAACCTTGAGTGGGAGCGTGGCGGTAAAGAACTTTGGGACTATATCAAAGACATCCCAGGGTTGGAGATTTTGTCAGCCCCGATGGCAGAAGGTTCCAAGGTTGGCAAGCGGATGTGGGTTGAGCGAGAACTGGGCGTCCCAGTTGAAAAAGTCAATCTTTCTGACAGCAAGAAGCCCTACGGAGTTTGGAAAGGAAAACAGGGACTTCTGATTGACGACCGTGATAAGTATGTCAACGAGTTCCGTGAGGGTGGCGGCATCGCTATTAAACATAATCCCAATGACGTGGATAATACGATTAGGCAACTCAAAGAACTCGGACTATAATTGCTTAACGATCCCAACTCGGCGAAGAAAAAAAGAATCCTTGATGAAATCCTTGGCAGACCATCCCGCCAAGGCAAGGAATATCTTTATACTTCCCGATGTTGCAGTCATCACAAAAAGAAACTATCAGTCAACTTTGATAAGAATGTTGCCAAGTGTTGGACATGTGATTGGCGCACCAAAAATTTACGACGCCTAGTCAGGCGTTGGGGCGATGTAAATCACATCCATAGATGGAAGGACTTTGACGCCGATATTGAGTTAGGCGACCTAGACAACCTGTTCGCCAAGCAAGAAGAAACTAGCCAACGAATTGACCTTCCAAATGAGTTTCAAACACTAACTGGTCGTTCCCATCCTGCCTCGGCAAGAGTTCCCCTAAACTATTTACGCAAACGTGCCGTTGAACAGAAAGACGTGCTCTATTGGAAGATTGGCTACTGCGCTTCCGGGGAATATAAAAATAGAATTATTCTCCCATCATTTGACGAAGAAGGCTATTGTAACTTTTTTACGTCCCGCACATATGACCCGAACATCTGGCCTCCGTATATGAACGGACCAGGTAACAAAGACATCATCTTCAACGAACTGCTGATTGACTGGGAACGAGAAGTCACTCTGGTTGAGGGTGTGTTTGATGCAATCGTTGCTGGCGAGAACAGCATCCCACTGCTTGGCTCAACCCTGCGAGAAGATAGCAGACTATTCAGGAAGATTGTAAAAAACGACACACCTGTCCTGTTGGGGCTGGATGCTGACGCACACAAAAAAGCAATGAAACTTGTAAAAGCGTTGCTGGCTTATGACGTAGAAGTTCGATTTATGGACACCTCCGGTTATAAAGACATCGGCGAGATGCCCCAGGATGTTTTCCAGCAGCGCAAAGAAGATGCGCCTTTTATTGATTCTGATGCCTATTTATTCAAGATTGCTTTGATGGCATGAGGGCACAAAATGAAAGTAACAATTTCTCAACTTCGGGGTATGGTAGAAGAAACCTTACTTGACGAAAAGAAAAAGAAGGGCGGTAAAAAAGACGCCTGCTATCATAAAGTAAAATCACGTTATGACGTATGGCCTTCAGCTTACGCTTCTGGTGCTCTTGTGAAGTGCCGCAAAGTCGGCGCTAAAAATTGGGGCAACAGCAAAAAAGAAGGTGTAGAGGACGATTACCTCCGCCAACTTGTTGAAGAGGAAATATCAAAACTTAAAGAAGCCGACAGCGAAGGATTACGCAAGTGGTTTGGTCGCAAAGGCGAAAAAGGAAGCAAGAGTGGCTGGGTGGATTGTAACACCTGCCGCAAAGACAAAAAGTCGGGTAAAAAGAAATGTAGTGCCTGCGGTCGTGAAAGCGGCGAATCACGTTCAAAATATCCAAAGTGCCGACCCACACCATCAGCGTGTAGCAAACGAGGCAACTACGGCAAAAAATCAAAGGCAGGTAAAAAAGGATGAAACAAATACTAAAAGAATGGAAGCAGTTCCTGAACGAAGAAGAAGAATATTACCATATCTCAGATGCAACTTATGAAGACGGCACGCTTGCCGAAGACGTAGAGTTCTGGGATGACGTCATCGAAGAGGCAGAATATCAAGGACGTAAGGTCACTCTCAATAAACCCATGCAAGGCGACGTAAAGAAATCTAAAGTATATGTTAAGGACCCTAAGACTGGAAATGTTAAGAAGGTAAACTTTGGTGACAAAAACATGAAGATCAAAAAGTCTAACCCCAAGCGCCGCAAATCTTTCCGTGCCCGCCACAATTGTAAAAACCCAGGACCTAAAACGAAAGCACGCTATTGGTCCTGCAAGGCTTGGTAATGAAAAAATTAATGACAGAGTGGAGAAGTTTTCTCCAAGAAGAAATAAAAGTTGTTATTAGTGCAACAAAGGATTTTGTTTGTCCTCCTGCAACTCAAGACCTAAAACTGAACACCAAGAATCGTGATGCTGCGATTCATGCCAAGCACATCAAGTATGGTCCTCTCAACGTTGATGAACCTGGAGATTATTGGAAAGACATAGCCAAGTACTGGAACACAACCGAAGAGGCAGCCAAAAAGTCCAACTGCGGAAATTGCACTGCTTTTGATATTTCCCCACGAATGGATGAGTGTATGCCAGGTGTAACATCTGACGATGATGGTAGGCTTGGTTATTGCTGGATGCATCATTTCAAGTGCCATTCAGCCCGTTCTTGTTATACCTGGGCAAAGGGTGGACCAATTGACGAAGATAGTGTATCATATGAGTGGCAGGAAAGAAACGACTTTGGTGATCAAAAGTGATTTTTTTGCGCAAACATTTAAAAGAACAAAACATGTCATACTTCCAACATTTAGTCCATGCTCTGGGGTATGCTTCCAAGTTGCTGGTTTGTTCTGGAGTTCTTGTTATTCATGCGTTTGTTCCTTTTGTGCTTGAGAAGTATGTATCTAATCGGATGGAAATAAAATGAAAAAGCTAATGACCGAGTGGCGGAACTTTCAAAAAGTCCACAAAGTAAACGAGAAGATTTATAAGCAATATGCCTCCCGTCTCAGTGAAGACTCACAGGAGGTTTTCTGGAATTTGTCAGAAGACCAAAAAGTATTTGTCGTTGAAGACTGGATAAGCCACGGACGACCTACCGACCATCTGATGGAAGAGAAAATGGCAGACCTCAACGCCGAACAAGCATATAGCACAAAGGTTCGTGGTGTCAATGTTATTATAAATTTAAAAGATACGGACCTCCAGGGAACCAGGCACAGCAAGGAGCGCCAGTTCCGCCACGACGAAAAGATTTCCAACAAAGCAATTGTCCAAGCAGTTGAGATGGCTATCGGCAAAATCATTCAAGACTTTGCGAACGGCGAACTCGGCAACGACGAGCCCTTTCATATTCGCATGGTTGGCAAAGGTAAGGTCCCAGCCCTCAATGTCATAGCCGTTTTGGATATGCGAAAAGGTCCGGACACCATAAAAGTAATTACTGTTATGCGCAAGGACGATTTCAAAACAGATACATTTGGAGGCGGTGAGCAAAAAACTTACACGGTACAAACACGATGAAAAAATTAATGACAGAATGGCGACAATTCGTCAATGAACAGGAAAGCCAGCTTAATACTATTGGTGACCTGAAGAGAGCCCTTAAACTAGCCATCCAATCCAAGAGGGGTGGTCAAGGCAAAAGTGCGCTGAAAGATTTTGCTGTAGGTGCCTTATTGGATGCAATTCCTGGAGCAGGAACTGCCAAGGGGATCTTTGATCTAGTTAGGTCAACTTACAAAATGCCTGATGAGAAAAAAACAAATACCGCCTTGGATTTCTTAAACGTTGATGACGAGGTGTCGGCTATTGTTGATGACACTATTGAAAATGCTTTTCTAAAAGTTTTAGGACAAGAGCTTAAAGACGAGTCTGATGAAAGAAGGCTAGAAGATTTGGATGTCACCACCTTACTACAAAAATATATTGCACGAGAGTTTGATAAAAGAACTATTTCTGGCTACGGAGAATAAAATGAAAATTACAAAAGGATACTTGAGAGGTCTGATAAACGAAGAGGTAGAAACTCAACAGCAGCAGGCTAATAAACCCAAGCCCGCCGCTCAACAAGCGGATGTTGAAAAAGTAAAAACTCGACTTGGTGCCGTATCTGGTCTTGAAGATCTATTGGGTAAAGTAAATAGCCGAGTAGAGTTTGAGGCATTCCTCAGAGAGGTTATTAAGCTTGGAAGTAAAAATGTTAAATCTAAAGATATTCTGACATCAGTCAGGAATGTTTTTACTGCCCTAAATAAAGAACTTAAATGAAAAAATTAATGACAGAGTGGCGCAACTTTCTCCTAGAGGGAAGGTACGAAGCAGCCACAACAGAACTGACCCGCAAGGTAATACCTCACGTCAAGTTCATCATTAACGAGGTTATACCCAGCGAGAATGTCCAGAACTCACGCAAGGACTTGATTCTTGTAATCCCCAAAAGATTTGAAAGGGGCAAAGGACTACCAAAAGAGCTTGATGAAAGGATGTATTCTGTTTCCTTCAAATTTAATCTTGATAAAAAACTAGCAGAAGAAACAGGAGATAAATTCCAAATCGGCGGCGCTTTTATGAGCGACCCGTATGACCCAAGCGACAGCTATATGGTGGTCAATAGTTATTTGGATATTGGATTCAACGAGCAAGACCTAAATGATTATTTGGGGCAACTCAAAGGACTTGTCATCCATGAACTTCAACACGGCGGTCAAACCGATGATGTGCTGAAAACTTCTGACCCCCGCACTTATGAGCCAATGGGCGGCTTGAACTGGGACTACAACCAACTCAAAGGTGTGCGTGGATATTATGCCTCCGAAGCTGAAGCTGATTCTTATACCAAGGAAATATATAAGAGGGCAAAATATTATAAAAAGCCATATACAGAAGTTTTGGACAAGCGACTCCAAGAATTCTTTGATATGTTCCGTCGCCGCAGAGACAAGGTGAACGCCGAAGACGAGAAAGAAACTCCCGGCGAATACAGAGTAAAATATACAGAAGAAGAACTGCATGATTTCTTTTTCAAAGAATTACGACCTCAGTATATTGCGTTCGCTAAAACAAAATACCCAGAGGCTGTAGGAATATGAAAATCACAAAACAACAACTACGACAAGTTATCAAAGAAGCATTACCTGCTCATCTACAAAAGCATTTTCGCAAGGACGGCTCTTCGGTCCATGGACCCGAAATCAAAGATGTCACTCCTGCTGGTTATGGACCAGAAGATGCGGAAATGGATAGCCAAGTAACAGCGGACGACTTTATTCAAATAAGTAGAAGACTTAGCAAATTGTATAGGCGTCTTGATGATATGGATCAGCAAGATGAGGTTATGGAGATAAGAAAACAACTCATCGCTTTACGGAAAAGGGTGACGGGAGAGTAGGGTGAAAAAACTACTAACAGAGTGGCGACAATTTCTAAAAGAATCACAAGAGTTTGTGGAAGAGAGGTCGCCTTTGTCTTATGATCGTGCCAGCAATATTCAACGACTAGCCCTGCGAGACCCTAGCATAGAGCCTCCCTACCGAGGAGACTTTGGTTTTGCTGACCAATATACTTATCGTAATCCTCGCACAGGGCGGATGACTAAAAAGAGACACATGGAAGCCCCAGGGGCAGGCGACGACATTGTAGGGTTCTTGGATTCTCACAGCAAAGGTGAAACCTCCGAAGGTAAGCCATTTCTTTATATTGATTACATGAAGACCCGCCGGGAACACAAGGGACAAGGTGTTGCTACGAAATTGCTAGAAGAGTTTATCAGCCGCTTCGCACCCGAGCCTGGTTCAGTTATTCACTTCGGCAAAGTACAAAACCCAGATATGTGGAGCCTCTACGAGAAAATTACACAGCAATACCCAGAGCACCAGATTATGGGAGCAAA
>WLWH01000365.1_pt1 | contig 37705 bp, 63 predicted proteins | sample 6712741 | NCBI WGS metagenome assembly WLWH01 (sample SAMN12718694, study PRJNA515312) | sponge metagenome | isolation source: marine sponge | host: Mycale hentscheli | place: New Zealand: South Island, Marlborough, Capsize Point | collected 2003-05-01
GAAGATACTACATCTATCGTTGAAGTTAAAAACCTACTAAGAAACTTTCCACAAAAACCAGAGATTGATAATGCAAGTTCGGTTGCAGAGTTAAGAGAAATATGGGATACTGCATTATTAGGAGACAAATAACATGGCACAAACAGTAGTTAAAACAGGAGCACAAGCATTAAGTGGAAGCACATTGATTTATTCAAGTGCAGCAGTAGGTGTTTATTCTGCTTTAATTGATTTAACACCAATGTCGGCAGATACTAAAATTGCTGTTAACATTGGAAATACAACTATTGTAGCATCAGGAACAAAGGTTGTAACATCTGACGCATTTGAAGGTACACAAACTGAGCCAATGTTTTTTCAACCACCAATGCACACCAATAAAGGATATTCTATAACAATCGTATTAAGTTCTGGGACAGCACCGACTGTACCCTTTGAAATTACAACATTCTAATTATAGGATATAATAAGAGTTATGGCTCTTGGAACGTATGGTTTATCAAATCAAAGACAATCTTATCACTATTTAAGCACTAGTGCACAACACAATAGACTAAGAAGAGACAGGTGGGCTAGAGGTTCTTACATTTTCTATCTTGACTCTGCTCTCAGAGTGAATGGACTTGACTTTGAATCTGAAATAGGTAGACCAACTTTAGCAACCTCTTTTGAAGCAGCAACTATCAATGGTTTAGACTTTGAAAGTGCTATTGGCAACATAAATTTAAGAACTAATATACAAATTAATGGACTAGACTTCTTATCAGCTCTTGGTAATTTGACTGTATCAGAAACTTTTAGTGTGGCACAAATTGGTCATGACGCTGATTCTTTCTTTTTGTCAAGACAAGCAGAAACAAATCCACGTTCAATTGTAAGACAATTTACCTATGCTAATTCTGAATTTTCTGACAGAATTATTAGATATCCTTCAATTAAAAGAAACTATGTAGATGTCGTAGGAAAAGGCTTCACTTTACAAGTAGAAAACGCTTCAAAACTAATGAATGAATTAATCGAAGACCGAACATCTTTTAAACAAGATGGTGCAGTTTTTTATGGTTATCAGTCTACACCAAGCTCTAGTAATGTTTTGCAGATAGGAAATGGTTTCTTAACTAATGTGAATTATTCTGACAACAGAGCAGACCTTACATTTAAAAATAGATTAGATTTATTAAGTCAAACTTTTATATCAACTGACACGACTTCACAAATGGGTGTTAGCTTTACAGGCTCAGAATGGAATCCAGCAGATTTAACTTTTGAAATATTAACTAACAATAGTTATGGAGCTAATTTTAGTAGTGTAACCTGTAAATATAATGCTCAAATACACTACGATTCTTGGTTGCAATGGAAAACAAACTTGGCTGCTGAAAATATTACAGTGCAAGGATTCTTTCCTTATGGTACAAACTATGTACAAGCTTTAAAATCTATTGCAGAACTAACTGACTCAGCTATATATGCTGAAGCAGATAACAGAATATATTTCTTGAGAAACCTAACAGGTGTTGAAAGTTTCTCTGCAGTAGTTTCAGAATCAGACGTTTTAAAAGTTAGCACAACTGGCGATGCTTACGATTTGTGTAACAAATATTCTGTACCTATGTCATTCAGTGTAGTATCAAATAAAGTCGAAGGACCTAGGTCAACTTTAACATTTGTAAATACTGCTTCTGTAAATAGTTTTGGAACAAGTTTAAAGCAGCCAACTACTCAAATGATATGGTACACAAACAGTGCTAATGCTAACAACTTAGCACAAAGAGTTGTATTTAGAAGACGACAACCAGAAATTGCAGTTAAAATTACAACACCAATAAAATATTTAGGTCAACAACTTGGAGACATTGTCTACCTAAACCTTCCTGAAGTTGGAATAACAAACGAACCTTATACAATGATAGGTCACACTATTAATGTTGAAGGACAAACTATGGACATAGATTTGTCTGTCGGGCATGGGATTGGAATTGTTAACGTAACAGTCTTTGAAATAGGAGATGATATACTAGGAAGACTTGACAATACTACAGGTGTGTTAGGATAATAATATGGGATTCACACCTTTAGTTTTTACAACTGGTCAAAAATTAAGTCATACTGTAATGGAACAAATGGATGCTAACTTTGATGCAATGGCTAATGGAGATGAATCTGCACCACGCATACCAAGACCTCGCTTATGGGTGCATTTCTGTGGCTTTTCAACAGCAGACAAGGGTATCTACGTCAGTAATGGCATAAGTTCATTTACAAGAAATGGTGTTGGAGATTATTCGGTTGCGTTTACCACGCCTTTATCATCAACTAATGTAGGATTAGGCATATCTACAGATAGTGGTTTTGCTTACAATGAAATTTCTGTAAGGAACGCTAACGCATTTACCTTGTCAACTACAGGCTGTAGCTTTAGGTATCACGCTGCTAATGCTTCTGCTAACGCAGTCGAAGACCAAGTAGCAATATTCGCAACAGTATGGGATTTTGGAGCAGGTAACTATTAATGGCTTTTGTAAGTTTAGAATTTCCTTTTGGAAGCACATTGACAGCTTCAAAAATGGGAGCAATGCAAGACAATTTTACGGCTTTTGCAGGAAGAGAAACTGGCACACCTGATATAATAGGTGGTGCAGATAAAATGTGCGTGTTCTCATCAAATGGACATATCTTTCAAAGTCGTGGAGTAACCTCAATTACACATGGAGCTACAGGACAATATATTTTTAATATGTCCTCAACTTTTAGTGTTGGGACACAAGTTGAAAGTGGTGGCTCTTTTTTTAGGTCAGTACCTACAACTTTAAGTGGTTTTACAAGCAACGTAGCTTATAGCGATAGCTCAGTAAGAGTTTTAAGAGGAACAAATGCAGTGGTAACTAATAGTGGCACATATCCTATGGGATTTAGAGCTGGTAATAGTTCTTCAACAGCAAATGAAGATGTATACCAGGGCTGTGTAGTTTGGTTGGAGAAAACAGAAACATGAGTTGGACAAATCTTAGTTTTAGCAGTGGCGAAATATTAACAGCTAGTAAAACAAATGCTTTGCAAGAAAACTTTACAGCTTTGGGTAGTCAATCAACTGGTGCACCAACTTTAGTTTCAGTTAATCAAGCCTGGGTAGTTTTTTCTACAAATGGACACATAATGAATTCTGAAAATGTTTCTTCTATATCTCATACACAAACAGGTGAATATACAATTAATTGGGGTAAATCTTTTACAGCATCTTATGGAATAACTTTTGGAGATGTAACAACAGCAAATGCTGCTGACCCAAGCGTAAGAGGTTTTCGTGGTTTTCCTGTTGCTGCAGCAAATGTAACTGTTACCTATTGTGCATTTAACAATAGTGACACTGCCAAAGAAGATATTAATGGAACTGTCGCAGCGTGGCAGGTTTAAAAAAAAAGGAGGATGTTATGAATATATTAGACAGATTAAAAGAGCCTAGCACTTATGCTGGTCTATCTGGTTTAATGATAGCAGTTGGTCTTTCACAAGAACAATGGTCTATGATTTCAACAGTTTTGGCTGGTGTTGCAGGTCTTGCAGCTATGTTCTTAAAAGACAGAGATTAAAATGTATAGGATTAGGGTTTATTGTCATGCAACAAAAAAGTTTATTGCAAACAAGGTAGTTGATGCTAGGTCGTTGTCAGTCGCAGCGAGGTTAGCAGAAATACACTTTGCAGATATATATAAGAAAAGCAACGATGTAACCCTAAAGGTGGATGAATTATATGATAGCAAAAATAATAGCTAACATAGTAAATAATTTATTAGGAAGAGGCTTGGCTTTTCTAACAGAATATTTTAAAAAGCGAAAGGTAGAAAAACTAGAGAAACAGGTTTCTTCCCTGAAGGACAAAGTTTTAATTTTAGAAAGAGAAAAACAAACGCAACAAAAAATACAAGATTGGAAATATAGACTAAAAAATAAAGAAAACGACTCATTAGTTAAAGAATTAAACAAAATTATGAGAGAAAATGACTAGAAATAGGCTTAAATCGATTTTAAGAGGGCATAAGAGCACGTTCTTTCAAAATAGGATAGTTAGTATGCTTTTTATCGTGTTTTTCCTTGTATCTTGCTCTAATTCTGTTTTTTCTACAAAAGTTTTGCCAGAAGAAATTAAATATGACAAAGTTGAGTTTGAACCATGTGCTTATTCAGGTTCAGATTATGTTTGTATTAAAAATAGTGACGCAGTTAAGCTTGTGTTAAACTTAAAACAATGCCAAGAGCAAAATAACTTATTGAGAGAATTACATGGAAACTGAAATTATGGCAATCGTATCTCAAGCACCAGCTCTAGCAATAGTCGTTTGGTTAATTATGAGACAAGAAAAAGCCAATGGACACAAAAATGGCAACGGAGCTAATCTTGAACTCATAAGAGCAATTTCTGCATCAGTAGAAAAATTAGCAGATGCACAAGTCGAAGCTAATAAAATTCAAGAACAAAGAGCTAGGAGTTTTGAGAAATGGGTAGACTTCCAACAACAACAAGCGTCAAGTCAGTTTCAATCAAGAAACCGAAAATAGATTATCCTAAATATTTAGCTGTGCAGTTACAAGAACACACAGATATACCTGTGCCAGTTTTTGAACACAAGTTTCATGATACAAGAAGATGGCGATTTGATTTAGCTTTTATGGATGCCAAGTTAGCTGTAGAAGTTGAAGGTGGTATCTGGAACTATGGAAGGCATAACAGAGCTTCTACCTTTATTAAAGACATGGAGAAATATAATAACGCTTGTCTTTTGGGGTGGAATTTGTTAAGATTGTCAACAGATATGGTAAAAAGTGGTGAAGGCGTAATTTACATATTAAAATTCTTCAGAGGAGATAATTATATTGAATGAGGATTTGCTTGAAAAATCCTTCTTAACCCTGTATGACAAATTTCTTGAAATCAATTTACATTCCCAAACACAACATAAAAAAGACATGAAAATGAAAGCAATATTATCAAAAATGTTACTTGTATTTGAAGATTTATCAGAGCACTATTATTGGAAAGAAGTTAATAGGGTAAGAAATGATAAAGAAGAAGAGAACGCACACTAGAATAGTTTTCATTTCTGATATACATATTCCTTATCAGGACAAAAAAGCTTTAGCGATGGCTATGGATGTCATCAAAGATTATAATTTAAACGAAGAAGATAGCGTAATAATTGGTGGAGATTTAGTAGATTATTACCCAATATCAAGCTTTTCGCCTGATTTAACGTCCTCAAACATAGACTTAGAGTTGTTTGAAGCAGTAGAATGGCTTAATCAACTTAGGAAACTAGCTCCTAAATCTAATATATATTTTTTTGAAGGCAATCATGAACAACGTATGCAAAAGAAAATAATGAGTTGTGTAAGCTCTCTTGCACCTTTTCTAAAAAATAGACTGTCTATAAGAGAACTCTTAGAATTTAAAAAGTTTGGAATTAGAGAAGTTAAAACACCTTTCTCTTTACGACAACCAAAACTTTTCTTTTTACATGGTCACGAGAAAAAAGGTTTCATAACTCCTAAGCACATAGCAAACGTAAATCTTATGTACTACAATCGAAATGTAATAGTAGGACATCATCATAGGTTTGACATGAGCATAACAACGCAACTTGATGGCTCACTCTTAGGTGGCTGGGCAAATGGTTGCTTAGCAGACTTGTCTTTATTGCCTGATGGCTTGTATTCTAGCTTTGACTCTACACAGCGTGGTCTTACAGTCGTTCATACAAAATCAAATAATTTCTTTAGTGTAGAACAACACCTCTTTGTGCCTAATAAACAAAAAGGTTATGAGTGTTTGGTAAACGGCAAAGGCTATACATCTAAATAATCTTGTAATCTTTTTATAAACATAGAGCTTCTTAATTGACCTTTCTCAATACGAACAACTACAGGACTAAAAGTTCCAACCTCTTTAGCAACTTCGCTTTGTGTAAGTCCTAAAAGTTTTCTTTTAATTCTAATTCTTTCGTGTACAGGGTATTCATCTTTAACTTGTTGAAATTCAAGAAACAATTGTCTGTTAACAATTTCTGGTTGATTCTTCTTTTTCTTACAAATAAAGGATAAATATTGCTTGGTAACACCTAGTTGTTTGCCAATGGCTGCATAAGATAGGTTATCAAAAACCCTTGCTCTTGCTATGTCTTTTACGGATATTTGCATATAAAAGAGACTATACGCAAGTTAATATTTGTCAAGTGTTGACAGAGATATATTTATATGCCATAATTATACTCATGGAGGTTAAGATGAAACAATACGTTTGGGACAAACATAAGTGGCAGTGTAATACGGCTGAAGAGTTTTTTGACCATGTTTTACACGATACAGTAATCAGAGCATGGGTTAAGGACAGGGATGTTATGTTTAACAGGTTGTTTATGAAGGGCAAGTGGGAACACTTGTCTGAAGAAGAACTAGCACAAAAGCTAGTAGAAAAAAAATTATTAAAAATAGAGGAGGTTGCAAATGTACGATAAAGAAGCAGTCCAAGAATACTATTGGGAAGAAGCTAACGAGCAACTACCTAATGGCAGTAAAGAAGAGCTAGAAGCTAGATACGAACAGCTAATGGATAAAGCTGGTAGTTATGGCGATTATTTAGCTAACCAAGAAGGAGGAGACTAATGGGATTAACAAAAATAAAAGAAGAAACAAAACTTTGTTCAATAGATAAAGTTATTGCAGGTGGTAAGGGTGTAGAGGTTAATGGTATCGCTTACTGGTTTGCAAAAAGAACTGGTCAGACTTGTCAGTTTCCTGTTGGTCAAGTTGTAGAAATGAAATACACTCATTTAAAAAACGAAAAAGATGAAGATGTTTATATTCTACAAAGCTTAGACATAGGTAACGAACAAAAAGAAGACCAACTGGATTCTATCTTTGATGATGACTTTAAAACCAAAGAAGATGTAAATCAAAAATATATCAAAGAGCCAACAGGAGGCAAGAATATGACTACAGATGAAAAAATTACCAACATGAACATTTTGAACAGAGCCGTAGACTGGGCTATTGCAACAGGCAACTTAGAAGATAAGGCTGTCTTAGAGCAGTGTAAGGTTTATAAAGAAATGTTATTTAAGTTTTAAATAGTTTATAATTTGGGCGAGAGGGCGAGTCGTGCTTAACCTCCACATCAAACGTAGCTTTTACGCTACATCTTGCTCCCCTCTCATCCTATAAAGGAGAGGTTTAATGGAAAACCCAACATATTACGCAATTCTTCCTGCTGTTGTGAGGTACGACAGGGAGCTAACAGACAAAGCAAAACTACTATATGCAGAGATATCTGTCTTAACAAATAAGACAGGACAGTGCTGGGCAGGTAATCAATATTTTGCTTCGCTTTATAATGTAACTTCTAGGACAATAACTAGACTAATTAACGAGCTTGTTGATAAAGGCTACTTGTATCGTAAGTTTGAATATAAAGGTAAAGAGGTTTCTAAGAGAATATTGTCTGTAATACCCCTAGAGGTGGTGACAAAAATGTCAGTACCCCTACCGACAAAAATGTCTATACCCCCTGACACAAATGTCGCAGATAATACTACAAGTGTTAATAATACAAGAAAAGAAATATATATTAGAGATAATAATGATTTTGGTAGGTTTTGGGATAGGTTGTTAGGTAGAAAATTAGGAAAGAACGATGCACTAAAAGCCTATGTCAAGATTGATACAGAGCTTTCAGCAATAGAACTAGCAGAAAAATTTAATCGCTTATTACAGGTAAGAGAAGAAAAATATGTTCCTTATCCTCAAAAATGGCTAAAAAACGAAGGTTGGAACGAAGAGATTACAATAGGCGAAAGGAGGGCAGACTTTCATCATGATGCACCCACTTTACAGACTACAGAGCAAAAAACTAATATACAGTCAAACCAAAACGAAATCTCCAATGTACCAGATGCTAATGCAAGTCAAGAAGATTTGTGTAAGTTCTATATCAAAGAACACGACAAAAACGGAAATACCGAGATGGCTGACTACTATAGAAATTTGTTAGAGAACTTGAAACAAGAAGAAGAATAAAATATAATGAGAGGTAACCATGACAGCAAAAGAGCTACAAGATAGTCTTTTAAAAGATAAAGAGTTAGAGATAATCGTATTAAGAGATGCGTTATATAATCTAAAGCTTTGGTTTAGAGACGAACAACATCGACCACACTATGCACAAATCATGCATAAGCTACTGGACAAATACGAGCAAAAAGAAACAGAAATGTTATTAAAAAAAAATCTTATAGGAGGTAATAAAAATGAACTTGGTTGATGTAAACGCTATGGAGCAGATAGTAGACAAACTAGCTAAGATTAACGTAAACATATTAAGAGGCAGACTTGAAAGAGGTGGACTATTAAAAACAATAAAACTAAAAAAACTATATATTGGATATGATTCTTACGTTAATAGTTGGGCAGAGTTTCTTGATACAATTAATTTAAACAGAGAAACGGCTAGACAAGACATGGAAGTGTATGATGCTTTCTCACACTTTTTAATGCACAGGATTGACTTGTTAGAAAGTTGCAGTTATGAAAGGCTAGTAAGACTTTTGCCTATTGTCAAGAAAGACCCAGACAGTAGAGATGATTTATTAGAAATGACAGCAAGAACACGAAGAGTTGATTTTGACAACAACCTCAAAGAACTAAAGGGTGGCACTGCAACGGACTCATGTGAAAACTGTATGCAAGAAGTGATTGTTTTGCACAAGTGTAAATGTTGTGGACTAACAGTAAAAGCAGATGAATAAGTCTTGGACTAGAGGGTTTGAAATGAACAACAAATTTATAGAAGAATGTTCTTTAGAATACATAGATTTTATAAGAGAAAAAGCTTGTTGTGTTTCTGGCGACTCTGTAGCAGACCCACACCATCTTCACGCAGTAGGCATGGGACAAAATAGAAAAAAACCAAGTGCAAAGCATTACACCTGCATACCTTTGTCCAGAGAAATGCACACCGAACTACACAAGATAGGGACACAAGCATTTGAAAAAAAATACAATATTAGTTTGTGGCAAGAGGCTTATTATTTATTTATTAGTTTCTTAGTTTTAAAGGAGTTAATCGAGTGAGCAAAATCCAAGAGATTGAAGTAGCCAAGATTAAACCATACAATAACAACCCAAGAAGAAATCAGCCTGTTGACCTAGTAGCAAAAAGCATAAAAGAGTTTGGGTTTAACTCCCCAATAATTGTTGACAAAGACAATGTAGTAATAGCAGGACACACTAGACTCAAAGCTGCAGTTAAATTAAAGCTTAAAAAAGTTCCTTGTATTATAGCTGACTTGTCTCCTGAAAAAGCTAAAGCCTATAGAATATTAGACAATAAAACTAGCGAACTAGCCGAGTGGGACAGTTTTCTTTTAGATGTAGAAATAAAAGAAATTGAAGAACTTGGTTTTGATACCTCAGACTGGGGACTAGAGTTTACGGAAGAAGAAGAGCCTGAACTAGAAATCATAGACACAGACACGCAACAAAACATTGAAAAATATAAACAGTTAGTTTTTTTGTATGAAGATTCTAGTAAATATGCTGTTCATTGGAAAGTCATACAAGCAATAAAATATGATTTTGGATTTGATACTGATGACCAAATAGTAGAATATCTCTTGTCGCTACACAAAAAAAAGAAATGATTATTTTAGTAAATCCAATGTGGTCTGTAGAACATTTGAACAAAGATTCAAATTACGTTCACATTAAGAAAGTTATTGAAAGGTACACAGAGATGTACCCAAACACTTATTTTATAATTCCTTTTCCAGTTAAAAACTTTAAATACCACGAAGATGGTTTTTTTGAAAACACAAATGTTTTAAGAGTTCCTTATATAATTCCATTGTCTAAAAAAATAAACAACATAACTTTTGATGGTGCTTTCTTTAACAACATTGTAGAAAAATACGGGGTGCACACTATCTACAATCAAATACCAGAAGTTACTGGTCAGTTTAAGTGCTTAGACACACACTTTTCTTCAACACTTAGTGTAGTCAATCAACATCACTATATTTATCATGACTCTTTACCTTATCCTTTAAAGAATCAAATGCAATATGTTTACTGGCAAATTATTGGTGATGTTCTAGCAGACGTAAATATCTTTAACTCAAACTATACAAAAGAAATGGTCTTAGACAACGTACAAAAATATATGCCTGAGTTTGGTAGCAAGATTGCAGAGAACTCTGCAGTTGTACCTTTTGGTCTTTGGAACAAAAAAGATATAGTTAAGAATAAAAAATTTGACAAGTTTACCTTTGTGTACAATCACAGATTACAACAATATAAAAACTGGGAAACTACGTTTGATGTATTTGATGAACTACAAAAGTCTTATGATTTTGATGTAGCACTGTGTCCTGTTGGTCCTGTAAACATTAGCCTTGTAAACAAAAGACCATACACTAGAGTTTTTGAATGTAAGAATCAAGCTGAATACTATGACGTTTTAAGCAGATGTCATGCCAACACGTTTAACTCGCAATACGAAACTTTTTGCATATCAATTTTTGAAAGCATGATGCTAGGTTTGGCTACAATAGTTCCTAATTCAACAACAATGCCAGAGTTGTTAGGACACAACAACCCACAACTTTTTAACAACAAAAAAGAACAAGTTGAAAAACTTACAAGCTTGTTAAAAGATAACGCTAAAGCTGAAATCTTCGGGCTTGAAAATAGTAGGAAAGCTAAGACGTTTAACATAGATAACTACTGCAAATCTTTACATAAAATCTTTACTAATGAACTAACAAAAGAAAACAGATACGAAAGCCTTAAAGATAAGAACAAAGAAAAACTACAAAAATACCTAGACAAACACAAAAAAATATCAGTACATGATATGAAGAAAGTGCGTAGGTTTATTAATCTATCTAATCAATCAGTGCCTAACCACAGGTTAGTTAACATAATGTATCATGCAGGGTATGACCAAATAATAGAAAGAAACGAAGCTTATTTTGTAAAGCTAGTTGACAAACCCTTGAAATGATTGATATTTATATAGTATGAAGGTAAGCAACTCAGTATTAGAAGAGCTAATTATCAAGCATAAAGGCTTTGTTACGCAGATTTGTAAAGCAGCAGGTATATCAAGGCAGACTTTTTACAATAGAATTGAACGTAATGACAAGCTTAAAGCTAAACTAGATGCTAGTAGAGAAGAAATTATTGACTTTGCTGAGTCCAAATTATTAGAGTTAATTAGAGAAAAACACTATCCTAGCATAAGATTCTATCTTGAAACGCAAGGTAAAAGCAAAGGTTATGTTGTAAGACAAGAGGTTGACCAGAAAACTACAGTAAAAAGCATACTAGAAGTTCCAGAGTTAGAAGCCTATGAGCCAACAATCGATGACATCAGAGAGCACTGAGTCTATATGGAAGCCTACTAAAAAACAATTAGAATTTTTAAAGGCTGGTAGCATATTTGAAGTAGCCTATTTAGGTGGTGCTGGTAGTGGTAAGTCTTCGGTTTTGCTTATAGATGCCTGTAGACAAATGAACTACCCAGATGCTAAAGCAGTAGTTTTTCGTAGGACAACAAGAGAGTTAAGACAGCTATTAGACTATTCACAACAGATATATCCTAGGCTTGGAGCTAAATGGAACGAACACAAATCTAAATGGCAATTCCCTAGTGGTGGTCAAATTTTTTTTAGTCACATGGAAACTGCAGCAGACAAATATCAGCATGATGGTCAAGAATATTCTGCTGGTGTCTTCTTTGATGAGATAACTTCTTTTGAACAAGAGCAATATACATATCTACATTCACGTTGTCGTTCAACTAATCCAAAACTAATACCTAGAGTTCGTTGCACAGGAACACCTGTTGGTAGGCACATAGATTGGGTAAGAAAATATTTTGTAGAACCTGGACCATATAAAATATATAAAGACCCAAACACTAAACTATCAAGACTATATATACCTGCAACCCTTGATGATAACCCATACCTAGCACAAAACGATAAAAACTATGAAGGCAGACTAAAAATGCAAGGCGAAAAAGTTTATGCTGCTTTGCGATATGGTGACTGGACTAAAATAGAAGGTGTATGTTTTTCTGAAATGGACGAAAGAAAACATTTGATACCTACCTATAGACCACAACCTAACGATGTAATTATTCGTGGCTTTGACTATGGATTCTCTGCTCCATTTGCTACAGTATGGATTGCATTTACTGGTGAGAAAAAAATGATAGTGTTTGCAGAATACGTTGGTACAGCAGATGGGACAAATAAAGGTTTACAATTACCAGCTAACGAAGTAGCAAGAAATATAAAAGATATGGAAAAGTCTTTTGGTTTTGTTTCTACATATTGCCCTAGCGACCCTTCCATGTGGTCAAGAACAAATGCTGGAGAAAGCCTAGCTGAAATTTTTGAAATGGAAGGTCTTGCTATGCACAAAGCTAATAATGATAGAATCTATGGCTCACAACAAATACACATGAGATTTGCTAAATCTGTGTTCGATGCAGAGCCAAGCTTATTTATAACTGAAGATTGTCCTATAACATGGAAAGCTATGCAACAAATACAAGTAGATAAAAGAAACATTGAAACGTATGACACTAAAGGTTTTGACCACCCAGTTGATGCTTTAAGATATGGTGTTGTAGAAATACCACTTGAGCAAGGATATGATACAAGCCCACCAGAAGTTTTTGGTGATAGAATAAGTGGCACAGAAGAGTTTTAATCCTTTACATTTGGCAATTACTACCTTAAAATTACAAGAACATGGCTTCAATCTCTGACTTACAAAAACAGTTTGCTAAGGAAACACCGATAGAAAGACCAAATATGAACGAATTAGCTGCGTCTGATTCACAACTATACTCTAAGCATAATGTATTACCATACAACCCAGATACATTAGTTTCAAGAAAAGGATTAGAAGTCTACGATAAAATGCGACTAGATGATATGGTCAAAGCTAGTCTAACTCTTAAAAAGTTTGCTACACTTGCACCAAACTATAAAATCTTACCTGCTGATGGTAGTAAAAAAGCTGAAGAAATAGCTAATTTTGTAGCCTATACAATAGATAATATGGAAGGCTCAATGAATGATGCCTTATTTCAGATACTAACAGCACTAGATTATGGATTTTCTATAACAGAAATAAATTACGAAATGTATGATATTGGTGAGTTTTCTGGCAAAATAGGAATTAAAAATTTAAAAACTAAACAGCCTCGCTACTATAGCTTTGCAATCGATAAATATTCAAATTTGTTAAAAGATGGATTGGCATACAATATAGATGGTGAGCAAAAAAGATTACCTACTAATAAATTCTTGATATTTAGCTATCAAAAAGAATTTGGTAATCATTATGGTACAGCAGACTTGAGACCTGCTTATCGTGGTTATTGGTCAAAAGATACAATAATCAAATTCTGGAATATCTATTTAGAAAGATTTGCTAACCCTACAGTTGTTGGTAAATATCGTTCTAATGACCCAAACTCAAAAACCAATCTGCGACAAATCTTAGATGGTTTGACAGCTAAGACTTCTATCACACACAGAATGGATGAGTTTGACATTGACTTCTTAGAGCCTAGCAGAAGTGCTACTCAAGATTTTAAAGAAGCAATTAACTACTATGACAAGACTATAGCTCGTAGTATTCTAATTCCAGACAGATTAGTTGCAGAAGGAGAAACTGGAGCATATAGTCAAGCTAAAGTGCATTTTGATGTTTTCTTATTTGTTTTAGCAAAACTCAGACAAGACCTTGAAGAAGTTGTTATGAACGAACAACTTATTAAAAGACTTGTAGGTATAAACTATGGCAATGTAACAGAAATGCCTAAGTTTAAATTTAACCCAATGACAGATGACCAAAAGTTTGCGTTAAATGAAATGTTTATTGCAGCAGTTGATAAAGGTGTAATTACTCCAACTCTTGAAGATGAAAATTATATTAGAGAAAACTTGCATTTTCCTGAAAGAGACAATAAAGAGCTAACACCTAACAATACTATACCAATAGCTAAAACTGATGAACCTGCAAAAGAAGAACCTGTGGTAGAAGAAGAAGACAAAGAAGAAGTTACAGTAGAAGAAGAAGTTAAAGAAAACGCAATTGCTGATATAGATTTTAGACCTACTGCTGGTATGAAAGCAGAAGCAATAAGAGGATTAGCTTGGAGAAAAGAGTTTAAAAGAGGTGGTACACCAGTTGGTGTTGCTAGAGCAGGACAGCTTAGAGCTATGGAAAACTTATCACCTAGCACAGTTAAAAGAATGTTCTCTTTCTTTAGTAGACATGAGGTAGATAAAAAAGCACAAGGCTTTAGACCTGGAGAAAAAGGTTATCCAAGTGCAGGTAGAATTGCTTGGGCTCTGTGGGGTGGAGATGCAGGATTTTCTTGGTCAAGAAAGAAAAGAAATCAAATAGAAACAGAACAAAAAAATAATGTTGTTAACATACCTGGAACACCAGTAGAAAAAGGTTTAAAAAAGAAAGTCGAAGACCATAATGAAAAATATGGCAACAGTAAAACTAAAAAAGCCAATCTTCGTACACTTAGTGTAGTGTTTAAAAGAGGTATTGGTGCTTATAAAACAAACCCAGGGTCAGTTAGACCAAGTGTAAAATCACCAGAACAGTGGGCTTATGCTAGGGTTAACTCTTATTTGTATGCTTTAAGAAATGGTAGATTTAGAAGTGGTAAACACGATACAGACTTATTTCCTAAAGGACATCCTCTAAGCTCAAAATGACAAATGTAGCCTCACATACAACACAGTCCTCTGTTAGTCAAGTTATGAACTTTGAAAAACACGAAGTAAGATGTTATATTTGTAATAAATTACTAGCTAAAGCCAATACTAAGGTTAGTAAGCTAGGAATTGAAATAAAATGTTCTCGTTGTAGAACAATTATTGCAGTTTAGGAGAAGAAAATGGCAGAATACATAGAAGAAAATATAGAAGAAGAAATGCAACTACCAGCAGAAAGAGCTGAAACACCTGATAAATTTGAAATGAAGGATGTCTATACTACTGCTGAAAAAGCTGAAGCTAGAGCTAAAGAAATGGGTGGTGAAGGCAGCCACGAACACATACACATGGTAGATGAGAAAAAAATTGTTTTATATATGCCTTTTCCTTCACATGACGAATATTTAGAAGCAATAAAAGAAAAAGAAGAAGAAACAAAAGAAATGCCAGTAGAAGAAAATGCTATAACTGCTGGAGATGTGCACACTAAAAAGCCTATTGGCACATATAATGAATTAAACTGTGATTGCGAAGATGCAAAAGAATCTTGCGATTGCGAGAAAACTGAAACTACTGCAAGAAAACACGCAGTAGAACAAACATTTAATCTTAACGGAGTCGAAATTTTTAGCACTGGAATTTGGAATGGCGACAGATACAATGTAGAAGATTTAGACAATATGGTTTCGAATTTTGATGACGTAGGCTTCGAACCACCCGTTAAAATTGGTCACAATGAAGAGCAACCAGAGTTGAAAGATGGACAACCTGCTCTTGGGTATGTAGACAAAATCTATACAGTTGGTAGTAAGCTCTTAGCCGACTTCAAGGAACTTCCTAAGAAAGTATATGAAGCAATCAAAAGAGGCAACTATAAACGAGTTTCAAGTGAAATATATTGGAATTATAGAGCAGACGATAAGTCATTTAACAGGGTACTAAAAGCAGTAGCTTTGTTAGGTGCTGAGATTCCTGCAGTCACTAATCTTGAATCTATTACAGGTTTATACGAAAAAGAGGTGGGTACAGGCGATGTCAAATTACACTACAACGGAAAGGAGAGTGAAATCATGGAAGAAAAACATGAAAATTTAGTTCCTGTTGAAGAGCATGAAAAAGCTTTAGAAGACCTTAGACTTGAAAAAGAAGAGGTAATCAAAGAGTTTGCTATTCATAAACAAGAATTAAAAAAACAACAAATTGCTACATATATGAAAGAACTAAAAGACGAAGGTAAAGTTCTTCCTGCATATAGCAACGAAGTTGAAGCTCTACTGTCTACAGCTACCGATGAAAAAGTTTACAAGTTTTCACAAGAAGACAAAGAAGTTGAACTTTCTCAATATGAGCTAGTCCAAAAAATATTCTCTAACTTACCAAAAGTTGTTGAATTTGCAGAGTTATCTGAAGCTGACAACAAAAATTATGATGTTGTTGATTATGACAACCCTGGACAGGAAGTTGACAGAAGAGTAAAACTTTATCTTGAGAAAGACCTAGCCAAAGATTACGCCACAGCTATGGAATTAGTTCTTAAAGAAGATAAAGAATTAAAAGAAAAATATGAAAACGAGTAAGTTTGTAATGAACTTACATAGGAGAAAAAAATGAGTACAAGAACATATCTTGGAATGGTTGCAGCAGAAGATTTATCTGATATGCAATACAAAATTCTTAACGTACATGGTGCGAATACAGTAAAACTTAGAGTAGCTGCAGGTGCAGGTGTTTTAGGTGTGCTAAATAACAAGCCAGAAAACGGAGAGAATGCAACAGTTGTTGTTGCAGGTCTAACAAGATGCTACGCAGGTGGTACAGTTACAGCAGGTAGCTGGATTACAGTAACAGCATCAGGTACAGGCTTAGCAGCTACATCTGGACAATACATTCTTGGTAAGTCAATTACTGGCGTTGCTTCTGGTGGTTTATTTAAACTATTAGTACAACACAATGGCTACAGAGGATAAAATAAAAAATAAAGGAGACATGAAATGTCAATAGACGCAAGAACAGTACACATTGATGCACCTCTTAGTAATTTAGTTGTTGGATTTGAACCTACAGGTTTAATCGTAAACGACATTTACCCTGTGGTTAATGTGGCAAAACAATCAGATTTGTATTATGAATATACAAAAGGCGATTTCTTCAGAATCCCTGAAACAACTGCGAGAGCACCTAAGACTAAAGGTAGAACAGTAGAATTTTCTGTTTCATCTAAAGCTTACTATGCACCTAACTACGCACTTGTTGAAGAAATGAGTTATGAAGTTATGGCTAATGCTGACACACCTCTAAAACTTAGAGAAAAAGCAGCAAGAAACTTAACAAACCTTTTAATGCTAGACTATGAAGTTAGAGTAGCAGACCAACTTACTACAGGTAGTAATCTTGGTTCATTCTCTACTCCTGGCTCACTATGGTCTTCATCTGCAGCAGGAACATCTGACCCATTTGGCGATATGCAAACTGCTAAAAGTGCTATTAGAAGTACAACAGGACTAGAAGCCAACACAATTATTCTTGGCAGACAAGTTTATGATGCACTTGTAAAACACGCAGACATAATTGATAGAATCAAATATGTACAAAAAGGCGTAGTTACTGCTGATATCTTAGCATCACTTTTCGATGTAGATAGAGTATTAATCGGTAACTCAATTAAAAATACAGGTAGTGAAGGACTTGCAAATTCCTTCTCTGATGTATGGGGTAAAAACTGTGTATTAGCTCACCTTACAAGAGGTGCTGATGCAGATGGTAGAAACCCATCATTAGGCTATTCATTTAGATGGACAAACCCGTTATTTGGAACACCTATGGCTGTTGAAGCTTGGGATGACCCAGACCACGGCAACTTCACTAACATGAGAGTACAGTATTATCAAGACGAGAAAATCGTAGCTCCAGAGCTCGGTTATCTTTGGGAAAATGCTGTAGCCTAACGAACCTATGAGGGCGTTGAAATATACGCCCTTTTCCATAGAACATGGATAAAAAGTTCAAATATACATAGCGAGGTATTTGGACATGACAAGTTTAACACTCACATCATCACTCAGAACATATCAAAAGTCATTGTACAGAAAAAGAATTATTAGAGTTCTTTCTTTCTTACAATTACTAAAGTAAAATATAGGATGGACAAAGAAAAAATAGTCAATTATGTAAAGAAAAACATCTTTATTATTCCTGTAGTTGCGTCAATAATTATTGGAACATTTACTGGTATCAAATACATAGTTACAATGACAGATTCTATTCATCAGTCTGAGCAACAGATTGTTAATTTAAAAAGAGACTTGAAGGTTGAGCAAGATAAAATTATTGAACTGTCAGCTAGGCTTGGAAGAGCAGAAGGGACGTGGGAAATGGCTGAAAATCTTTATAGAGTTCTAGCTGACCAAGTAAGAGAGCATGAATATGATATCAAAGACCTTAATCGCTAGTATCATTATATTAATTATTTTTACTGTAAGTGCTTCAGCTAGAAACGACTATCTAAATAGTGGTATAAACAATTGTAGAGCTAGTGATTTAAGCTTAGATGCAAGTTATAGCGACAGAGATAGTAACTACAACAGATATCATGACCCAGAACAAAACTACAGTTATACAAACCCAGAGGTTAGATATAGCATTAGGTGGACTATGTTTTTAGGAACTGTTTGTACAAGAGAGTTTAGGCAAGTTCAAAGAGACAATGCTAAAGTTATGCAAGAATTAGAACTTTTAAAAGTTTGTACAAAATATTCCGACAAAGAGTTGCCTTCACAGTTTTCTACAATAGCAAGAAAGTGTAAAGGGGTTGTGCCATACGATTGGCGTGGTCGTCAAAAGGCAGCAGGTACAGTCTATTGGGATGAATTAAAGAAAAAATGGATAGAAGAAAACACAACCAAAAAAGTTATAGATTAAGTCTGTAAACTAGTTTACAATAGTAAGGTATTGGGGACAGCCGAACAATGGTTGGGTAACGTAGAAAGCTAAGAGATTAGCACTATCCCTCGATACAAGGATAACCATGAGTTACAACAACCGAAACGAAGTTTGGAGAGAAACAAAATACCCTGAATATCTAGTAAGCAATTTTGGTAGAGTTAAGTCTTTAAAATACCACACTAAAGATGGTTTAAATCATAGATGCTTAGCTCAAAATCCAGACAGAGATGGTTATAAAACTGTTACTCTATATCCAAACAAAAAATATATTAAGGCAAAAGTTCATCGCTTAGTAGCCGAAGCTTTTTGCAAAGGAAAAAGTGATAAAAAATCTTTAGCATTACATAAAGATGGTAACAAAAATCATAACCATTATCAAAATCTTTATTGGGGAACAAGCAAAGAAAATAAAGCCGACTCTAAAAGACATGGTACAAACACACAAGATTGGACTTGGGAAACTGCACCATCAAGAAGACTACAGCCTAGAAATGTAAGAAGAATAAAAAGGTTATTGAAAGAAGGCATGAAGCCATCACCAATAGCAAAAATGTATAATGTGCATTACAAAACAATATATGACATAAAGGTAGGTAAATCATGGAATCACATAACTTAGACATTATTTTTTTAGTAGCAGGTATGGAAATATACCCAGGAATACTAAAAGAAAAATCATTAGGGGGAAGCGAAACCACAGGACTAGCAATGGCTTATGGCTTAGCTAAGAAAGGTCACAATGTTAAATTATTTTGTAATACTCAAAAAATTGGTTTTGAAGATGGAGTTACATTTTTACCTGCTGGTACTGATAAAGGTAGTATCGATAACTATATTAGTTACATTACTACTTGCCCTGTCGATGTTAATGTCGTTCAAAGAATTCCTGAAGCCTTCCAATTTCAAAACAAAGCAAAAATAAACATTCTTTGGCAACACGATTTTGCTACCATAAGACAACGAAAATCATTTAACAGTTGCTTGTGGAACGTAGATGAAGTATTTGTCATATCTGATTGGCAAAAAAATCAATACAAAGAAATATATGAAATGCTTGAAGATAAAATAGATGACATACCTTCTTATAACTATGACCTATTTTGGCAAACTACAAATGGTATTGATGACATAAAAGACTTGAAAATAGAAAGAAAACCTAAGCAATTAGTTTATACCAATAGACCAGAGAGAGGCATGGACATTCTACTGTTTGACATTGCTCCTAAGATTTGGGAAAAAGATAAGGATGTTGAAATTTTAATTTGTGGCTATGACAACACCACACAAGAAATGATGCCTTTGTATGACAAACTATTTAATCAAATAAGAACGTATCAACAACAAGGTTACAAAATAAAACATCTTGGTGCTTTGACTAAAGAAGACTTGTATCATCTTTATCAAGAGTCAACAGCTTTTATTTATCCTACACAGTTTTATGAAACATCTTGTATTACTGCAATGGAATCACAAGAATGTGGTTTACCAATGATAACTTCTAACTTAGGAGCTTTACCAGAAACGCTTTGTAATGAAAGCAATTTTATTATTGATGGTGATGCAAAAACAGAACCATATCAAGAAGCCTTTGTTAATGCAGTGTTTGAAGTTATTAACGAAGATGAGGTTTCAGCAAAAGCCAGAAGAAAAAAACTAAAAGAAAAATCACAAGAATATTACTGGCATAAAGTAGTAGACAAGTGGGAAGCACATTTTATTGAACTATTTGGTAAAAAAACTGAAAATAAAGAAACACTTTTGCAACACCTGTATAGAAAAGAAGATATCATGACAATCAAACATATATTAAAAAAAGATAAAGGAGAACACACAATACCTTTTGTTGCTGAAATGGAAGAGCATTATGGCTACACAGACAACCCAGATGAATACAAGAAAAAATATATAGAACTTGGCAAAGAATACATACAGAACGAAACTAACTTTCAACCTAAGATGTACCCAAGAACTGAGGTTTGTCTCAATCATTTCATGAACTTTCATGATGAAAAACCTTTAAAGAAAATATTAGACTTTGGTAGTGGTATAGGTAATGAAGCGTTTTTCTTAGCAAAAAGTCTTGGTTCTACTGTTGACTGTATAAACATTAGTGAAGAAGAAAATAAAGGAGCAGAGCAATTGTTAGCTACTGGTGAACAAGATGTCACCAAAAATATTAACTTTATAACTGCTGATGAAGATAGCTTTAAACCTAAAGAAAAGTATGACGCTTTGCATCTTGGTGAAGTATTAGAACACCAACCATGTGCAAAAACATTTATGGAAAAATTACACAAAAACTTAAAGCATGAAGCACCTGTAGTTATAACAGTGCCTCTTGGTATATGGCAAGATGTAAGACACGCACACCTTTGGAACTATGAAAGACAAGACCTAGAAGAAATCTTTGGTAAACAAAAAGGGTTTAGTGTTCAATGCTGTACTGGTCCTCCTAATGTGCAACAGTCAGATGTTTTAGCTTGGTGGATTATATCTTACAAGAAAACCAATGCACCTCTTGGTACAGTAAATATGGAACGTAAAGCTTCTATACAAGCTCCAAGAGAAACTGTTACTGTTTGTATGATAGCTAAGAACGAAGAAGATATGCTTGGTCGTTGCTTAAAATCAGTCAGACCGATAGCAGACAAGATAATAGTTGCAGATAATCAAAGCACAGACAGAACCAGAGATATCTGTAAAAAATATGGAGCAGAGATAAGAGAAGGCATTGACCCAAAAGAGGTTGGTTTTGATGAGGCTAGAAACAATAGTATCACAGGGGTAACTACTGATTGGATACTGTGGATAGATGCAGATGAAGAGTTCAACGACAATTGGAAAATATTAAAATACCTTAGAAGAAACTGTTTTAATGGTTACTCGTTAAAACAAGTACATTTCACATCTGACCCACCTATGCAACCTAAAGTAGATATGCCGATACGCTTGTTTAGGAATCACAAAAATATTAGATTCTATGGTTTCGTCCACGAACATCCTGAAACAATCATCGGTAAGGGCGTAGGAGCTTCAATGATATGCTCTGACATCTTTATAGGACATGATGGCTACCTTACAGAATCCGTGAGGCGTATGAGGTTTGAACGCAATATTCCACTTATGTTCAAAGATAGAGAAAAATACCCTGATAGACTACTTGGCAAATTTCTTATGTTAAGAGACTATGTTCATCTAGCTCGTTATGAAATAGAAAAAAATAACAAACAACTCAACGAGAAAATAATAGAATACTGTAAGAGGGCAATAGAGCTCTTTGACGAGTCTTTTGAAGATGATACGAACTTGTACCAAGATGAGGCTCTACAGTTCGTTTCTGAGGCTATGGCAATGATAGGGATGGGACACGAGTTTTCTACCAGCCTAATATGGAAAGACCAGCTAGGCGAAGAGCATAACGTAGATATCGCAGGAAGATTCAAAAATGCAAATAGTTTTGGCAAATATCAAATGGCAAAATTAAAAGACCTTGAAAAATCTTACACAGGGAAGTTCTTATAAAGTACATTAATGCTGCGTACTCTAAGTAAAGTACTGTGGCTACTATAAAAAAAACAGTGTACTTTCATACACTGCTCTTTTCTTAATTTAATCTTTGAATTGAAATGGTTTAAGTTTTTCTTCAGCAAACTTTTGTAGATGATAGTCTAAATCTTTTACTAACTCATCTTCAACTTGGTTTACCATTGCTAAATCATAATCATAGTTGTATTTATTAGCTAGATTGCCAAGCAACCTATGTTCGTGCTTTATTCTGTTTACACGTTTAGCCATAATTCTCATGAATCTTTCTCTTCTAGTTTCAGCCATGTTATTTAACCTCCTTTTTAGTTGCTCTTTTAATATCAGCATTAGAAAACATTACTCGTTTTCTTTCTTCTCTTTGCTCGTGCTGTGATTTGAAAAAACCAACTCCAACACTTTTAGCTTTGATAGTTCTCTTTTTGCTTTTCTTTGCGTTCTGCCAAGTAAAACCTGTTACATCACCCATTAGTTTACCCTCCCTTTGTTTTCTTCAATCTCTTCTTCGTTAGCTTTAAACTTTTCATTAATATCATGCGTTTCGAACTCCATGAAATCATAAAAAGTTTCTGCTGTTGTATTTTCTCTTACAACTCTCATTGCTGTAGTAAGAATTAAATACCAAAACATCGGATGTTTTAATTCTTTGTAGCCTGTAAGATTAAGCTTATCCAATGTCATCTCTATTTCTTGAGTTATGTTTTTACTGTTAGCCATAGTTCTCTCAATTTCTTGGTGTATCGCTTTTTTTTCTTCTGCTGTTAGTTCAAGTTTTTTCTCTTTGTCTACCATATTTCAAACCCTCCAGAGACTTCTAAGAATTCAGCAAACTCTTGTAACATTGTAATTTCAAATGGATAACTAGCTTTACTGTCTCTCATGTCAGTAAGTTTCCACCAATGATGATTATCTACCTCGGGGTAATCTCTCGGAGCAACCCTGTCATGATAACCTTTTGCTACAACTCTAAGATGTAACTTACCTATTAAGGCATCAACATCGTTATTCCAAGCTTTAGCCTTTGCTACCTCTTCATCATATTTTTCTTTATAAGCTTGAGCATGACCACTAGTAATTAACTCATGTATCTTGGTAGCTAACTTAATAGAATCTTCTTTGTTAAGTCCTGCTCCATCATTGCCATGTCCATGTATTTGAGTTTTCTCATCAATAATATCACTACAGTTTTCTACAAGGTATGTCCAGAATGGTCTCCAAGTCCATACTGACTGCCTGTGATATTCTCCGTATTTGTTAGTTGGCTCTATGCCATAAACATCCATACCCATTATTCACCTCTCTCTTCATCAATCCAAGCATCAAATTTGTCGATTGTTTCATCGACTGCTTGTTTTGGTGTTAGCTTATCAGCCATTAAATCATCTACTGAAAAATTGTAATGACCTTCTAAAAAATCAACCATATCACTTGCATGATATTTGTCGTTGTTTAGCTCAGTACATCTGTCATTTAATCTTTCCCAAAATGTTTCAAGCCAAACTGTTCTTTCTTCGTTACTCATTAATAACCTCCATTATTCTTTTTATCTTATTATTGTATTCTATTGAATTATCTTTGTCAACTAGATAAGCAAATAACCCTAGTATCGTATCTGGATTATCTTTTAACCTTCCTAGTGAATTATTACAATGACCACATAGAACACCTCTAACTTGACCTGTATCGTGGTTATGGTCTATCGCATGGTTTAATGTTCTTTCTTCTTTCTTGCCATCTTTCCAGAATACGTTGACAACTTTTTCTGTTGTACCACAAGCCTCACATGGTCTTTTCATAAGCTCGTGATAATATTCTTCTGTAATATTATATTTTTTCATAGCTGTTCTGAGTCTATCTCTCTCGGCAACTTTCTTTGAATGAGCTTTACGTTTAGCAATAAAATTAGGATTGTTTTTGTTTTTATCATAATACCTTTTATAAACTGCCAATCTAGCTTCTCTTCTTTCTTGGTCGTTTTTATATTTTATGTTACTCATCGATATCCTCCAAGTTGCAAAATTTTAAAATTTCTTCTGCAAATTCTAATCTGCCTTCACAATATTCTTGCGTCCCATCAGTAAGCAATCCAACTTGTTCTTTATTGATTTCAACTTCTGACTCACAGATTTCTCTGATTTGTTTTAGCTTATCTCTAAGCTTGTATAATTCTCGTGCCATAATTTTTTCCTCCATGTATATAATAATATATCATTGACAAAGTTATGTCAAATGCTATCGATACTTTGTTTAGTGCATGAACACTGATTAAAAGTATAAGTTGTGCTTCTTTATGAGTTGACATTATTACTGACTATGATATTATATATACATGAATAAATTTTATAGAAGACTAAGACAGACTAACAGACCAGATGCAAGAGTGCAGAGGACTCTGTATTTTGCTTATGGTATGAATACCAATCATAATGAAATGGCTAGTAGATGTCCAGACAGTACGTTCTTAGGAACTGCTAAGATGTTCGACCACAAGTTATCATTTCAAGGTGTAGCAGATTATACAGAGGCTAAGGGTTATACATTGCACGGAGCATTGTGGCTCATTTCTCCAACAGATGAGAAGGCTCTGGATGTATTGGAAGGTTACCCTAATCATTACACTAAGCACATCAGGAAGGTACGTTTCTGTAATCGTGACATAGATGTCATGGTTTATCAGATGGTAGAGAGAGACAACTTTCTCACACCAAGCCGATACTATGAGGATTGCTTGAGAACTGGTTATGCTCAAAGTCGCATGACAACTAAACAGATTGACAAGGCTATACAACAAGCAACAGAGTATTCTATTAAGAAACAGGCAGAGTTTACAGAGATTGATTTCTATGACACTCAATACCAAGAGAGTATAGAAGACCTAGATTACACTAGTAGCTCTTATGTACCTGTTAGGGAGAGAATAAAATGGCTAAGATAAAACCATATAAAGGAATCAAGTTGAATAGTAAGTTACCCAAAAGCGTTTCAGCTATTGTTGCAAAACCTAGGAAGAAGAAGAAACCAGATTACTCACACCCAGTTTATCAGTTTACAAGTCAAAGAAAAGAAGAGAATTTCATGACCGATAAAAACTTTTGGATAACAACTGGAAAGATTGTAGGCTGGAGCTTCTTTCTACCTTTCGGATTATTTGCAGGTATTGCTGTAATATTTGGTGGCAAATTTGGAGATTAAAAAATTAAAAAATTAAATTGAAAAATTAAAAAATTAAATTAATCAATGATTACAAATACTTACACTATTTTAAAAAGTACACATATATTTGCAGAGATGTCTGTACTCTGATAAAAGTACCTCAACCTGAAGCACGGCTTCGAGCACCTAAAGTATACACACGCTTTCTGAGCTATCTCTACTTTGGTAAGAAACTTGTTGACATATATATAGTAAGATGATATATTTAGTATATAACATTAAAGAACATTGGAGGTTAAGAGATGTTAAACAAACAAGCAAAGGAACTACTAAAGAGTCAGCCCTATATCAAAGACATGGCAGGGTTATTCTTAGACCAACTTACAGCCTTAGACATATACAAGGCAGAAGGTTATTTAAATCGCCAAGTCGCTATGAATGGCAAGGAACACCACAGAGATATATTTATAAATCTTAGATGTTACCTTGAAAACTTAGAAAGATTTAAAAAATAAACCTATCTCCATAGGTAGATAAGCCAGAGCAATTTCCCCTTTTTTTTGCTCTGGTTTTTTTTTGTCACATAAAACCTGAAGTATAGAACAAGACCAGAGGCGAGTCCCACGATGTATTGTTCTAAAGTATTACACCTGTTTTGAACCCACAAGAGCGAGGCTATGTCACATCCCTGCGGTTACTAGCTATAAAGTACACACTAAAGGAATCCTACTGTATACAAATCGCCTAATATGACTAGTTCACCTATATAGAAACACATCACAAACACCCTATAAACACTACATATTATTTTCGTCATCTTACAATCTTTACAGGGGGGAACACTATATACTCTTATATTGATATCCCAGACTCTTTCTCCCCCCACACCAAACCAGTTCAGAAGTACAAAAGCTTTCGAACCAACCCATATCAGCTCTGTATACTTTTAAAATTAAAAAAATAAAAAATTAAAAAATACCCAAAAGTACCACAAGGCAAAAATTATATGATAGCTGCAATTAAAGTACCTGCTAGACACGGCACAGAAGACCGTACTTTACTGAAGGAAAGCCATGCACCCTGTGGGTTTGCCCGTTGTGTACTCTATCTAAAGTACTAGGGGGACGAAACCCAGCTTTATGTCCTCTGTATACTTTACGTCTAAAGTACAGAGACCACGGGACTCAGGTCATGCAGCCTCTACCTACTTTACTTAAAGTACCACGGGGTCTTGACGAGCAGCACCGTCACCTGGTTCGTGAATGCAAAAATTTAAAATTAAAAAATTATGCAATAAAATCAAATACTTACCTTCAAATTTTCAAATTAAATAAAGTACCAAATTAAACAAAAATTAAAAATTAACCAAATTAAAGTACAAAAAAAATTTAAGAAAAAAAATTAAAACCAACAGGTAAAGTACCACGGATTTTAAACAAAAAAAAACTGGACACAGGCTGTGAAGCCCATGCCCGATTTGATTACGCTAAAGCAATGGCTACCAGTAAAGCACTGGCTACGCCTAGCATAATGAGATATGTAGTCATTTGTATAATTGTCATCTTAAAACCTCCAATGCCAGGTTTAACCCCCTGGCTAGGTTTGATTAGTATTAGTCTTCTTCTACTGAGCTAATATCTCTGTAGAATACTGTATGCATATCACTTGAGAGTGAGTCTAAATCATTGGCTGATTCTGAATACATCTCTCTTGCTTCTTCTTCGCTGTCTGCTTCGAAGTCGCATGATACCCAAACACTTCCGTTAACTGTATATTTTGGCATAGTGTTTACCTCCATAGTAGATTTCTGGCTCGTACCTCGCAACCCTGCAGGGGTTTTGAGTTCATACCAGATAGTAGAAAAGAGCCACCCTCTTACCTCAGTGGCTCTCACGTTGTCTTATTTGCTGTCTATGGCTAACTGTGATGTGTAGCCAGATGTTCTTGGCTCAAAGCCTTTAGTCTCATTAACTACGCCTTGAATATCATGGGCTATAGTTTCTAAGATTACGATACTAACTTGTTTGTCAGTAGTTCCAAACTGTTTTGGATTTTGCATTACATAGATAATGAATGATTGCATATCCTGCAATGCTAATGCAGTTCTTGTTTTGTTTAACATATTGACAACCTCCCTTTTAAGATTGCCACCCTCTTTCCTCTGTGGCTAGTTATTTTCTTAGCTGTTATTCTTTGCTTTACACTCTTCAGTGATACCCTGTATTGTATCAACCATGTGTGTATTATTTCTGGCTAATTGTAAGGCTCTTTTTTCAGCCCATTTCATAGCCCCAAAGTTTCCAGCTCTGTACTGAAAGACACTTCGAAAGCTCCAAGCTAACCCCTTAGGATGGGATAGTGATAACCTATTGGATGCATCATCCATGAAATGTCTGAAGTTCTTTTGCCTCTTTGCCATGTTGAACTTGACAAAGTTTCTAGTGAACTCAATCCAGAAGTTAAGCTTATTGTCATCGACTGTAAAGATTGCCTTCCTAAACTCTAAAGTCTTATGTCCAGAAGAGATGCGAATATCTCTACAGTGTGTAGTACCATAAGCCCCAATAAACTCGGCTGTCTTTGTTTTGTCATCTTTGCCAAGTCTATCCGCATATGTTTGCATATCTCTGATAAACTGCATACTGACACCGCCTAGATTATCTTGATAATCTCCTCGCCTTGATTCTGGCAAGATAAGCTCAATCACTCGCTTGAAGTTATACCAGTCAATGAATATGTTAGTTAGTTGCATAGGTGACATAATGCCTATACCTTCAGCATCTAACAAGTTCCAATGAATGTGAAAGCCAGTCTTAGGGGTTTGGATTGGGTTGCAGTTAGCGTTAATAATAGCTAACAGCCGTTGACATTCCATAGCCCCTGCATTGCCTTGTAGTTGATTTGTAGCTATTGGATGGACTTCCCATCCATTAGGTACTGACAAATCCTCAACCACGTTCCAATCAAGATTGTGAACTCTTAAAAGTTCTTCTAAGTCTGATTGGCTAAAATGTGTGTTAAACTCAAACTCTGGTGAGAATCTAAGCATTGCTAAATTATTTGATTTTCTCATATTGTAACCTCCATAGTAAAAAAGGCAAAAAGGCAAATATATTTCCTGCTACGATACGTATATGATACGTTCATTAAGGTAGCTAAAACCATCAGTCTATCTGGTTTGGGTGGATTTCTCGTTTTCTCCGTTTTGTCCACTTCTCGTATGTTCTAACTTTAACACCTCCCGCAGTCCCCAGCTATGCCATATTTGCTTTTAACCTCCGCAATTAATTTATAATTAATTGTAACATTTTATATCATCACAGTCGAATCTAAGGCATGGTACAACTATAACACCTAATGCTCCCACAAATTAATTTTGTCGGTCTACAAGGGTTGTTCTTTTGGTTATAAGTGACTTGGGAATGGTAATCGAGTTGCCAATGGAATCTAGTGTGCCGTTTTCGTCAAAAGATATGTCAGATGCAATTAATATTGTCTCAACTGTTTCCTGAATGACATAGCCCGTTGAGCTGCATAGCGAAACGTCATCTTCGATTAAATCGGAGTGGCTACGCCACTCAGTGTAAGATTTAGCATCAATCCAGTGAACTTGAATTAAATCATGGGGGACAATTGGATAAATAATGTTAGTAAGATTCATTGTGTCAATGATAGTATACCACAGGTGTTGATTAATTAGGTATAGGGGTATAGAATATAGATATGCCTAGCTATTCAACAGTCGGAAACATCTACAGCCTTTATCCTAGGGTAGGCAGTATGTCTACAATTAGCTCAGCCAGTGTAGCCTTTTACCTCGACCAAGCTGAGAATGAGATTAACGGCTATCTCATAAATAATTATACGTTGCCGTTTAGTGGGACACCTCCTGTTATTGGCACACTGACAACAGAATACGGATTAGTAAAAATTTTGGAACGCTTTTTCACGCAAGAGATTGGTAGTGAGAATTCTTGGGTAACAGAAAGAAGAGATTATATTTTTGATTACCTAGGTAAGCTAAATACTGGCGAAGTTGGATTATTTGATAGTTCAATGCAAATTATCACTTGGAACGCAGGAGACACGATTCTTAGCAATACAATGACCTACAATCCTGCATTTAATGTCTTAAACGAAGTTTATCAACAAATGGATGGAGACAGGTTACAAGATGAGTGGGATGACGTTCAACAATCACCTTATGACCCTGCATTAAGCTAATGGCAGACAACATGGAATTTACAGTAAAACCTGCTGAGAAGAGGATGAAAGGTATCTTCGACAAACTAGGTATGATTGCTAAACCAACAGAGCTTAGACGTGTAGTAAAAACCTGTATGATTGTTACTCAAGGAATGATAGCAGACCAGTTTAAACAAGGTGGTAACGTAATTAATGCTAACAGACCACTAGATTATACAATAACAAAATGGAAAAATGCTGAAAAAACTACTAAAAGAAAAGCACGAAATGGTTGGTCTATAAAACCTGGCGAAATGACTGGACGTACAAAGAAAAACTTTATAGCTCGTAATAGGTCAGCATACCCACAGGCAATAGCTGATTTAGAAGGATTTAAACTACAAATGTCATCAAATCTACAAAAATTAAAGAAAAAAACTAGAAAAAGACAATATATTGCTTATTTTGAAGACAACTTAGGCATTATTCCGAGTGCAATTGCTATAAAAAAGGTTTGTTCGTTTATAATAAGAGGCAATATAACTAGAAAAATGGAAGGTAAGAAAATTTAATGGCAAAACTTGATTACATGGCAGTACAAAACAAAATTAAAGCTCTTCTTGATGCTGATTCAAGAACAGAAGACTATTTTGTGTTTGTAGAAGATGAATTCATTTTAAATCCCGACCAATGTCCTTATGTAGGCATATTTTTAGATTCTTACGACACTTTAGAAGATACAGAAACAATTGGTGGCAATAGACCTTATCTAACGCAACTAAATGTAGAAATTTGGATGTATGGCTTTAGTTTTGAAAATAATAATGGTTCGGTCATAAGAGATGGAATACTAGGAAACGTAAAAGAAGTTTTAAAAGAAAATAAAACTCTTGATGACGTAGTTCTATATTTTCAATTTGGCTCAGGAACATTTGATAATCAAAAAAATACGTCTGGACTTGGTTTCTTTAAAGGTGTATCCTTAACTTTACAATGTCAGATAAAAGAATAGACATAGAATATTTAGTTGGTAACTTAGAAATCTCTGGTTTAGGTATAAGCGAAAAGGGGAAAGTGGTTTCGCTACCAGAGACAGTTGCTAACTCTTTAGTAGAAGAAGGTATTGCAAAACTCAAGGGAAAAGGTAAGATTAATAAAAAACCTGAAGGAGATAAATAATGGGTTACGGAATTGGTGGATATTTAAGAATGGAAAAGCAAAGTGCTTTTGGAACTCCTGTTTCATCTAGCCCTTTTTACATTCCTTTTGTTTCAGAAAGTTTAGTAGAAAACAAAAACTATTTACAAATTGAAAACTTAAAAAATCTTTATGATACACCAGATGACTTAGAAGGCATAAACAACGTAACTGGAGACATTGTATTTGAACCACATCCAATTTATCTTGGTCATTTTTTAAGAGGTTGCTTAGGAGCTAACCCAACATCAACTTTAGCTACATCAGCTTATGTACATGAGTTTTTACCTACACAAACAGAATTTGCTGAAAATTGCACATTACCACCTTATACAATACAAATATTTAAAAACGTAGGTAGTGCTTATCAAATAGCTGACGCACAAATACATACATTAGCAATTGAACTAACTGCTGGTGAAATAATTAAGTGTACTGCTTCAGTTCATGGTAGAGCTTATTCAAAAGTTGCTAAAGCAACACCATCATACATAACTGGTGACCCTTATGCTTGGAACACTGCATCTTTAGCTGTAGATGGAGTAGCTAATAGTGCATTTGAATCTGCAACAATAACAATTGAGAATCCAATAGAAGGTATAGCTGCTTTAAATGCCTCTACAAACGAAGCTAGACTGCTTAGAAGCGATTTTAGAAAAATTACTGTAGCAGGAGACCAATCTTTTGAAAATCAAGCACAAGAAGCCGAATTTAGAGATGGAGCACAACAAAGATTCTTGTTTACAATGAAAGGTGCTGCAATCGGAGCAAGTTTTCAAACATTAACTATTGATTTACCAAAAGTTAGATATCAAACATTTGAATATCCAATAGAAGGACCAGGTAGAATAACAGCAGCTTATGACGGCAAAGCTGTTTACGATACAACATCATCTTACGCTGCCAGGGTTACACTAACTAACACGTTAGCAACATATTAAAAAAATATAGGAGGCTCTATGAAGTTCGCAATAAAAGACAAAGAAATTGATGTCCAACCAGCTACGTTAAGACAAATAGCTAAGTTAGAAAAAACAATTGGCAATGTTTCTAAGCTTACTGAGGATGCACCATTCGAAACTATGGTGTCAATGTTAAAACAAATTTTTAGCTATCAACCTCAACAAGATATGGATATTGAATGGCTACTTGACAATACCGACATGGGAGATGTGCAAGTTATTAATGACGTAATTGGTCATTTCCTGGGGGTAAGTGCTCAAGAGGCGAAGTAAGACATCTTGAGTTACTAGACTATTTTGCATACCAGTATGGTTGGTCTAAAAACGAGCTGTTAGATTTAACACCTGATGAAATCAACAAACTCTATGGTATAATTCGTAAGAGAGAGAAGAAAGGAATTATCCGAGGGTCTCTCTAGGATTATATATGGGTACAGCTAACACAAAAATTAATCTTGAAATGAAGTTAATGGCAAAAACTTTTGTCAAAGAACTTAAAAAAATTGTTAGACAATTTGAAAGGATGCTTGGAATCCTTAAAAAGGTTAATACTGCACTAGGTAGAGTAGCTAGAACTGCAGCAAAAGGACAACAAAGGGCTGCTGTTGCAACTGAAAAACATACTAAAGCAATCAAAAAACAAAGCTTAGCTCTAAGAATGGGAACAAAAGCTATTAGAGCTGGTGGAGCTGCACTCGCAGTTTACGCTGGAACTCTTGGAGTTGGAAAATTATTACAATTTGCTGAAGCTGCACAAACAACAACAAACAGATTAAGAGTTGCACAAAGACCTGGAGAAGATTTAGGTAAAAGTTTTAACAAAATAGCTAACATAGCTAAAAAAACTAGACAGCCTTTAGTTGAATTAGCAACAATGTATCAAAGGATTACACTTGCTACAAAAGGCATGAATGTAACTCAAGCACAAGCGTTTAAAATAACAGAAAACTTTGGTAAGTTGTTAACAATACAAGGAGCATCAGCTCATGAAGCTAGGTCAGCCTTAACACAGTTCACACAGGCTCTACAATCTGGTAAATTAGCTGGTGACGAATTCAGGTCTATATCTGAAAACTTACCACCTGTTTTAGATGCTTTGGTTGATGCAACTGGAAGACCTCGTGACCAATTAAAACTATTGGCTGAAGAGGGTAAGCTTTCTACTGACTTGCTTTTAAAAGCAATGTTGATGGCTAGTGCAAAAATTGAAAGAGATTTTATGAAGACCAGTATGACTGTTGCACAAGCAGGAAACTTAATTAATACAGAACTTACAATATTGGTCAAAAAATTTATGGACTCTGAAAATGGAGCAAAAGGGTTAGTCGTTATCTTTGACGCATTAATTTTTATTATCAAGGCTGTTGCTATGGCACTAGGATTAGTGCTACAAGGTATAAATGCAGTTATAAATGGTTTTAAAGCTCTTGGTAGGATAGGCGAAGGCATAGGTAAATTCTTTAGTTCTATATTTGGAACTGACGAAAAAGACGTAGAATTAATGAAAAAAAGAACAGAAGCACTAAAAGCTTTTGGTGTGGTTGCACAAGATATAAATGACATTGCTGCTGGTGGACCTAATCGTATGGGTGCTTTAGGTCCAGGAACAGGCACAGATGGACCAGAAGAATTAACTGGTGGCGAAGCAACTGGTGAAAATATTAGAACTTTAACTGCAGGGTTTATCAAAAGAAATATGAAAAACCTTACTCAGACATTTAGAGATTTTAAAGAAAATTTTTCCAATACTATAATGCAAACTTTTGTACATGATTTTCCTGCAGGTGTAGGTAACGCATTTGCTGACATGGTTGTTGAAGGTAAAAGCATGACAAAAGCAATGGGTGCATTGTTCAAAGATATGGCAAAACAAGTTATAGCATCACTTGTAAAAATGGTAGTTCAAATGTTAATAATGAAAGCTATAATGATGACACTTGGAGTTAATTCGTTTGGTGAGCTAACAGGTGGTGGTCTCTTTGGTGGTGGCGATAAAAAAACAGGTGCTAATCCTTTAAAAGCGTTTAAAGCTGGATTCAAAGGTTTTAATTTTGCTGGTGGAGGTAGAGTTACAGGTGGTGGACCTTATATGGTTGGAGAAGAAGGACCAGAATTGTTTACGCCAAGTTCAGGTGGAACTATTACTCCTAATGATGAAGTGGGTGGAGCTATGGGTGGTGGTGTTATAATACAAAATCTTAGTATAATGCCTAACTCTAGCATTGACCAAGCCTTAATGGATAAACCTCCTTCTTATTGGTTAGAAATGGCACAAGAAAAAATATTACCTGCACTCAACACTTTAGGACAAGGTGGAGAGACAACAACAATGGAATTTAGGGGTGTCAGATAATGGGTGACGTTTTATTAGGAGTTCCAAATTCTTCTTATATAATATTTAGCAATATTACAGGCTATGGTTACAACTTTACACATAACATTGATAAAAAAGATATGAGAACAAAAGGTGGTACACTTTTCACTTACGTTACGGCAACTGGTAACTTTTCTAGGTTTAGTCTACCAACAACTTTTGTTTCTTCTTCTGATGTAAGCATAATTAACTCGTGGTTTAGCACAGCGACAGATTTAAGATTTATTGAATCTAATGATTTTCCTAACAGCTATTACACTGTAAGAATAACGGGGAGAGTTGAACCTTACACTTCTTTTAACAAACCTTATTTTAGACAATATTATAAAGGTTCTGTTGTAATAGAAACTGTTTGAGGTAGAATAATCAAATGGGACATATCTATGATTCATTCAGAAACTATTTAGCAGTAGGAAGTGCAAATTTAGCTACTGTTACTATAGGAGCATTGCTTGTTAACACAACTGCTAATGTAGCTAGTGGCTATGTATTCTCAGCAGCACATACAACAAGAGCAAATGTACCAGCCGTAGCACAAGTAGCTGTTTATTCACTTTCAAATGTAGCAGTTAGCTCTGGTAGAGTTGATGCAGATGATTTAGCTATACCAACTGTAACAGGTGCACCAATAAACGCAGTAATTTATTTTGTAGCAACAGCAAACTCCTCAACAAGTCCTTTAATAGCAATCCAATCAAGTGGTAGTGGGTTTCCGTTAACGCCTGATGGTGGAACAATTAATGTAACTTTCCCAGCATCAGACCCATTTATCCTGAAGGTGTAACTTGGCAATACAAGGAACAACAATTGGCACAGATAATTTAGAAACCAATGCTGTTACTAATCCTAAAGTCGCAGATGATGCAATTGCTATTGCAGAGTTGTCTGCAACTGGCACACCTTCTTCTTCTACTTTTTTAAGAGGAGACAATGCTTGGGCAGCAGCAGGTGGTGGCTCTTTAGAGTTCTTAGTAGAAAATAGTGTAGCAGGTGGCGTTCTTCTTAGTACAGCATTTAGTTCAACATACATTACAAGTACATACGAAAGATATTTAATAACATTTCAAGACTTAGACTTTAACAATGACAATGTAACTTTTTTTGCACAAGTCAGTAGTGATAACGGAGCTAGTTACAAAACATCTAGTTATAGAACTGCTGGATTTTATACAGAATATAATGGTAGTGCTGCAAATACCAGTACCTTATCCACAGGAGATTACATAATGTGGGCGACAGAGGTCGCTAACGAAGCTACACATACCTTGAATGGACATATGTGGTTAATCAACCCATCAAATTCTGCTACTTATCCACAAGCATATTCTGAGATAGGACATTATGCACAAGATGACTATTCAAGACGATTAATTGAACATGGTGTCTATGCTGGTGCACTAGCAGTAAACAATATTAAATTTGGAATTAGTGGTGGAGTTTGGAATAGTGGTAAGTTCGTATTATATGGAGTAAAAAATAGCTAATGGCAAATAAATATAAAATGATAGATGGAGTCTCTATTCAATTAACAGATGAAGAACAAGCAGCAGTAGATAGTGAACAATCAACTGCAACTTTAGCTATTGCTGATTTAGCATATAAAAGAAAAAGACAAGAAGAATATGGTACAGTAGAAAAACAATTAGAATATATAGTAGAAAATGGATTAGATGCTTTTATAACAAAACAAAATGAAATAAAATCTAAATATCCAAAGGGTGAAACATAGGAGTAAGATATGGCAGTTGCAGATAGCGTAAAAAACATTGCAACAGATGATATACAAAACGGAGCAATAACTAATGATAAGATTGCTGATACAACAGTTTCCAATGGAAAACTCGCTGGGAGCATAGCTAATGACAAGTTGGCAAATTCTGCTATTACACTTAATGGAGATGCAGTATCTTTAGGTGGTAGTGCAACAATTAGTGGAAACACAAGTCGCAATCTTATGATTAATGGAGCAATGGAAGTTTCACAAAAAGGTGGTGGTAGTCATACGACAGCAGCACAAACATATTGGATAGATAGATTTTATACATATACAGCAGCAGCAGGTAGAACAATATCGCAGAGCTCTAATGCACCAACAGGATTTAGAAAAAGCATAAAACTACAAAGAGATAGTGGGAGTTCAGCAACAAACCCACAATATTTATCTCAACCTGCTGAAAGTGCTAGTAGTGTAGGATTTGCAGGAAATAAAATAACATTATCTTTTTACGCAAGAGCAGGAGCAGATTTTTCTCCAACAAGTGATTATATTAATGTAGCTGTATATTCTGGAACTGGTACTGACCAAACTTTAATGACAGGATTAACTGGCTCTGTTGCAGTAATTGGAGCTGTTAACCAAACAATAACAACAAGTTGGGTAAGATATACATTTACAAGTGCAAGTGCTGTTCCAACAGATTCTAATCAATTAGTTTTCCAAATTCTACATAGTCCGACAGGAACAGCAGGAACAAACGACTGGTATGAAATTACTGGTGTCCAAATTGAAACAGGAGAAAGTGCTACAGATTTTGTTCATGAAGAATATGGAACGACTCTAGCAAAATGTCAAAGATTCTTTTTAAATTATGTTCAAGGCAATACAAAAAGCATCGGTGTCGGTGGTTTTTATAATACAACAATCATGGCTGTGCACCATCAAGTACCAGTTACATTTAGAGAAGCACCATCTCTCGCCTTTGGCTCTGGAACTGGTTATTATTATGTAGATAGAGATGGTACAGCTACTACAGGTAATTTTACTGCTGCGTCTTGGGCACAATTAAACTCTGTAGGAATGTATGGCACATTCGGCAGTAGTACAAGTGGACAAGTTGCTTTTGTAAGAACCAATAACACAGCAGCTTATATCTGGTGGGACGCAGAATTATAGGAGATTATAATGTTTGAAGGTTGCACAATAAAATATGGATACGATTTGAGTGGAGTTAAAAATCAAATTGTAATTGAATATCCAGAAAAAGAAGATGGTAGTAGAGATGTTGTGGCTTGTCCTATAGAAAATCCTAACAACAGATATTATAAAATGGTAATGCAATGGGTAGAAGAAGGTGGGGTTATAATAGATGAGTAATTTAATTATATGGAAAAATGACGATGGTGTTTTACAAGTTACACATCCTTCTGACAACTGTGGTTTATCGGTAGACGAAATTGCAAAGAAAGATTTACCAACAGGTAAAAAATACAAAATTATAGCTGCTGAAGAATTACCAGTATGGGATGAGTTTAGAGATGCGTGGACTTGCCCAGACGACTACCTTGATACAGGAGTAGCAGATTGATAACACATGATATGAAAAAAGCCAGAGATATCTGGAGAAACAAAATTAGAGCAGTAAGAAAACCTATCTTAGAACAATTAGATATTGAATTTATGCGTAATACAGAGGAGGGCGAAGATACTACATCTATCGTTGAAGTTAAAAACCTACTAAGAAACTTTCCACAAAAACCAGAGATTGATAATGCAAGTTCGGTTGCAGAGTTAAGAGAAATATGGGATACTGCATTATTAGGAGACA
>WLWH01000366.1_pt1 | contig 37664 bp, 45 predicted proteins | sample 6712741 | NCBI WGS metagenome assembly WLWH01 (sample SAMN12718694, study PRJNA515312) | sponge metagenome | isolation source: marine sponge | host: Mycale hentscheli | place: New Zealand: South Island, Marlborough, Capsize Point | collected 2003-05-01
TTACCAACGGTATCGGTGACGGCACCCAGTACGGCACCGCCCAGCTCACGACCCGGGGGCAGGCGTTCACCATGATCGCCCGTGCCCTCGGGCTCGCTGACGCCAATACCAGCATCCAGCAGGCGTCGCAGGCGCTCGTCAACGCTGGCATCGTGCGAGGCTACGGCGGCGACCCGAACAACCTTGGCATCAACGACGCGCTTCGGGCTGACCATCTTGGGTTGCTAATCGACCGACTTCAGCCTGAGTTGGAGCGGCCGTCCGGCGATATTGGCGGCGGTACTGTAGCTGACCGTATCGTTGACGATGCCGACCAGATTCGTGACGAAAACATGGCTCGGGAAGACCCGGCGTACGCTGCGTACCTTCGGGGCGTGGGCATCCGGACTGCTGAGATTTCTGACGAGATCGCTTTGCGTCAGGACCTGTTTGCTGAAGATGCACGTCGCCGCTCGGAGTCGTACTCTCGTGCGCAGGAGCAGGCCATGAAGGGCATCCAGACCGGGTTCGAGCAGCGTGGCTTGTTCCGTTCTGGTAGCCGGATGCGGTCCGAGGCGGAGAAGCGTGCCGAGTTGGGGTATGAGCAGGAATCGGCGCAGGCTGGTGCTCAACGTGATTACGAGTCTGCTATTCGTTCGCTAGAGCAGCAGCAGACTGCGCTTGATCGTGAAGCTGAGCAGCGACGTATTCAGGCGGCGGCTCAGGGTATTCAAACCGAGATCGAAGAACCGTACGATGGCTGAACCTCGTAAACTTGACCCTGAGTTGTCAGAACCAGAACGTCGTGATTTGGTCCGGCGCATGACGGAGCGTGGTTCTCGTGCTGCTCGGGCAGAAGAGACGACGGTGCGGCCGAGCATAGATTACGCTGCGGCAGCTGAGGCTGCGGTGCGGGCCGATCCGGTGGTGTTGCCTCCGTCCGCTCAGGAAGAGTTAGCGGGGATCACGGGTGCGGTAGCGGATGAGGCTGGCCGGTTTGCTGCGGCGCAGCGAGAGATCTTTGAGCGGGGTCGTCAGCGCGAGTTGGGTGCCGGTCAGCGGTTTTTCGATCAGGGCGCTTTGGTGCGTGAGGCGCAGGACTTTGCGTTGGCCCGGTATTCGGAGCAGCTGGCTGAGGCTGATGCTGAGCGGCAGCGCAGGGCGGCCTCTAGCGCTTCTGACAGCCCCCTCAGCTTCGTCGGAGATCCTCAGCCTATGGTAGTGCCTCCGTTGTTGGCGGCCGCTCAGGGGCTTCAGGGGCCGCGTCAGGCGATTGCGGAGCCGGTGCTTCCCGTAGACAACTCGATGCGAGAGAATGCTCTCAACGACTTCTTTACTGCACTGCCGGGAGACCAAGTCGAGGACGCCGTCTTGCTCACCGGCACCTACGAAGACATCTGGGAAGAAGGGATGGCTCACGCTTTGGCGTACTACGGCATGGGCAAGAGCTACGAGGAATCGCAGCGGCTCCTGACCGAGTCGATGGTCGGTGCTGGCCTTCCTGCCGCCGATGCTCAACGGCTAGCCGAGTACATCATGAAGTCGTACTCTACGAGTGGAACGGGGCTATGGGAAACAACTGCGGAGATTCGTGACCCGTTCCGCTACGCAATTCCCGGGCTGGAAGAGCAGACCCGCCAGCCCTACTACGCACCGGTGACTGGTCAACCGGCAAACACTCCACGCCCGGACACGTACATGACAAGCAACTTGAGGGCGGAACGGGAAAGTGGCCGGGACTACTACGCACCGAGTACCGGCCAACCAGCGAACACTCCACGACGTGAAACGTACTCGTCCAGGATGCGCAACACTACCCAGCCGCAGACGATAGCCACACGGCCCACGACACGAGCAAGGCCCGACATGGCGGGAGCCCCGAATGCGAGTGCCGCCTTTACCGACACCGCCTACGGGCAACTCCTAGAGAAATACGGCATCGGCTAAACTACCTCTATGGCTAGTCCTCTTGACGAACTCCTTGGCGGAGGCGACCCCGCTCCGGCCCCCACGCCTCCTGCCTCAACTACCTCGCAGTCGCTCCCTCCTATCCAGTCGGAAAACCTGACCGCCCGGGAGCGGGCTCTGCTGGGAGCGCAACGCCACTACGAAGAGGCAAACCAGCAGGCCGCCGACACCACGTACGCCCTCGACGTAGACGTCGAGGAAGGCGTCGACCCCGCACAAGTCAACAAGTTGCTGTCCGGTCTGTCCCGCCTCAACTACGCAGCCTCCCAAGACCCGGACAACGCCGAACTTCGAGACTTTGTTGCCTACAAGCTGAAGGCCGTTGTCGACTCCGGGTACGCCCCGGAAGAATCTATCGTTCAGTACGGCCTCCAGAACATTGACCTCCCCGACGACCCCAACTTCTTTGAGAAGGCCGTCGGTACCGCCATGAAGACGCCGGTGCTGGGCGACGCCCTTGAGTACATCACGGACGTATCTCAGGGCTTTACGATGGCGTGGGCGTTGGGGCAGTACGACGACGAGAACCGTCACTGGGAGATGATCGACGCTATCGTCGATGGCCTCAAGGGCAAGGAACAGCGCCAAGAGTTTATCGACATGATCGACCAGGACGGCGACGGCGTCATCAACTTTCGTGAGTTGATGGGCAAAGATCCGAACGCTGGTGAGATCGAAGACGCCGAGGGTTTCTGGGAGAAGGCGTTCAACTACGGCGTCGGCGCTTTGGACACGGCAGCCAGTATCGGCGTCGACCCCACTACGTACGTCACGGTCGGTGTCGGCTCTGTAACCCGAGCCCGCCTCGGTATCCGTGCCGTCGAAGAGGTCGCCGGTGAAGCTGGCGTAGCGCTCGTCAAGCGGAGCGGCATTCAGGCGCTCGAAGAAGCTCAGCAGCGGGCCGTGTACAACCGGATCGTAGACCTCGTTTCCGAGGGTGCACCGGCGTCGCTACGGCGCCCTGGCGAGGTTGCTCGTGGCATGGCATCGGGGTCTGCCGAACAGATTCAACGTCGTGCGTTGCAGCAGGCGACGCAGATGATGCGGTACCAGAACCCCCTTGCCCGAGGCGCCCGGGCCGTCCGGTACGGGCTGCCGGGCCGTCGCCAGTACGGAGACCTCGTACCTGACCTCCCCCGAGTGCGGTCGCTGTACGATGTCCAACCTCGGTTCACTGGGCCCGTTACTCGTCGTGGGGTGACGGATCTTCCTGCGTTGCAGAAGGCCGCTCGTGGCCTTGACGTTATCAAGCCTCGTGCCGCTCTGAAGCGTGCGTTCGGTGGCCGCATTGAGCGAATCATTGACGACGTGCGTGTGCAGGCAGGCAGCCTGCCCGATCATTTGCTTGACGACATGAACCGGCGGGCCGTTGGTGCCCAGCAGCGGGCCGTGCGTGAAATGAACGACAGTCTTGCTGCCAAGGTTCCCGGCATGCGTCGGGTAGGTGCGGCCGACACGCTGGAAGACTTGAACGCTTTCGTGCGTGAAGCGTTGGAGGGCGGGCGTCCGCCCGGCGGCATGGGCCCGCAGCTTGACGCTGCCCAGCAGGTTGCCAAGGTTGTTGATGACCTGAACGCTCGGGGCTTGCCTCGTGCCGCTGAGTACGTCGAGACGATGGCTGCAATTCGTCAGACGGTCGAGGACGCAGCCCGACGTGCTGGTCTTCCGGAAGAGTATCTGAACCTGCGCTACATGCCTCGCACCCTGACGCGTGAGGGAGAAAAACTCGTCAGTCAGAACCGAGCGCTAGCCGAAGAGATGGGTATTTCTCCTGCTGCCGTGGCGCAGCGAGAGTTCTCTTTCCAGCGTCCTCGTGATCCTCGTCTTGCACAGATGACGATTGAGGAAGCCAACGAGACACTGAAGAAGCAGTTTGGACTTCCCGATGGTGTCAAGCTGTTCGAGGACGACCCGCTTACTGCGTTTGCTGTTCGTGGCAGGTCGGCGTTCCAGGCCGCTACCACGGTGGATCTGCTCAATGGGTTGACTAAAGAAACGATCGACGGGTTCCCTCTGGCGGTGTGGGACGACGCTGGTGAGACGGCGGCTGAGCAGGCTGCACGTAAAGCTCGTGACGAAGCTCGTAAGCGTTCAGAAGCTGCTGCCCGAGCGGCACTACCTAAGGGCCGCTCGAAGGCTGCCCGTCAGGCTCGTGATGCGTTTGAGTCCAACCTAAAGGACCAGAAAGACGCAGCTAAGGAGGCCGATGCAGCGCTAGCTCGCAGCCGGGGAAAGATGACTAAGCAAGCTGCGGCGCGTAGGTACACGAAAGTGGACACCCCGAACGGCTCCATCTACATGCCCGAAGAGGTCGCTAAAGAGCTGCGCCAAGTCCGTGACTTGATTGTCAACGATCCTGACCTTCGTGGCCTGAACGACTTTTTCCAGAGCTGGACCCGTACCTGGGGCGGCTGGGCCACCTCGCCACTCATCGACGGTATCGGCTTCCACTCTCGTAACGCTACCGGCAACATAATGCTGAACGCCATCAAGGGCATCGTGAACCCGGCCACCTACGCCCGGGCCGGGGCTGTTCAGCGTAAGATGTACCGTGTCCGGACAGCGATGAAGAGAGAGAACCTGTCCTTCGAGGAGGCGATGAACAAGGTCGGGCTGAGTAACCGACAGAAGGCGCTTGCCCGGCAGGCACGCCAGTACGACATCATGGGCGCTGGCTTCTTCGACGACCTTGCTCTTGACAGCAGGCAGTCAAAGTTGTGGGATGTGTTGGGCGAAAACAAAGCCATCACGACGGGTCGTGCGATGGGCTCTGCCGTCGAGCACAACGCCCGCATGGCCCACTACATTCACATGATCGACGAGGGCCTTTCCCCGGCGGACGCTGCACGCTCCGTCCGACAGACCCTGTTTGACTATTCGGACCTGACGGCGGTCGAGCGCCGCATCCGGTACCTGTCCCGGTTCTACACGTTCATGCGTAAGAACACCGGGTACCAGCTGTGGGCTCTTACCCGATACCCAGGCCGTGTGGCTCAGCTCGAATCACGAGTGGAAAGCGGCCTAGACCTCGAAGGCATCCTCGGGTTGCAGATGTCTAGTTACGCTGCTGAGCGTGGCGACACGATCCTTGACCCATTCGGGTTGAAGGGTGCTACTGCTCAGATCGACACTCCGTTTGGTGCTGCCGAAGAAACGCTGCGTCCATTCTTGCTGCTCGGGGCCGAGCTTACGGGTGCAGAAGATGTCCCCGGACAAGAGCTTGTGCGATCGTTTGCGAACCTCACTTCCGGCGGTCCTCGTGCCCTAGCTGATTTAGCCTACGAGCAACTTACGGGCATTGACCCGTTTACTGGCGCTCCAGATAAGTCAGGCACCGAGCAGGTCTGGATGGCTCTTACGGACGCTGTCATCGGCCCTGCGTGGTCGTCTATTGACCGTGCCGTGCAGCGAGCCACCCGTGGCGAAGGTCTCGGGCCGATCGGTAACGACCCGACTCGTACCGCAACTATCGGTGAGCCCGGCGGCGGGCTGGATCTGTTTGGCTTGGTGGAAGTCCCCGAGGTCGTCATCTTGTCAAACATCATCGGCCTCAACGTCGCCCCATACAGCGAGGAGAACGTCACCTCTAATATTTATGCGATGATTGAGCAGACCGAGAACCTGCTGAAAGAGATCGACGGCGCACCCACTATCGAGCAGTTGCGCCGCAACGGGATCTTGCCACCAGCCCCTCGTGCTCCGTCTCGTGCCGATTCTGTTCGTCTTCAGGAGCAGATTGCGGAAGACCAGGCCGCCGGACTGGACACGACTCTGCTGGAGGAGCGCTACCAGCAGTCGCTGCTTGATGAGCAGGAGCGGGGCACGATCATCGACGAAGAGACTGGCGAGTACACGACCCGCCTCGGCCGTCTTTCTGACTACTCGCTGTCAGCCGCTCTGTACGTCCTTGACGACGACGGCAACCCGAGCCTCGACGACGACGGCAACCCGAAGCCATCGCAGGGCAAGCTCGCCAAGGTGCTGTACTCGATCGACAACCCGGGCGATGCGTTCCTGGACGAGGACGGCACACCGTTCGACGAGTACGACATCCCGGTTCGTTGGTACGATGCTTCACAAGCAGAAGTCCTTGAATGGGCCAGGCGTACCGGCGCTCCGCTGTCCGAGACTGGCAACGTCATCACGGCGACGCAGAACGCCTGGAACCAGACGTTCCCGGACAACCCGTACTACGGAAAGACGAATGTGATCGACCGTGTCCTCGGCGGGCTCCGCCCGATCCAGGGCATCTACACGTTCGAGGACGATCAGGGTCAGACGCAGGAAGTGCGGGGTCCGGTGACCGCCGCCGAGATCCTCGGCACGCGACCGCAGGTCCAGTCTGGCACGGGCGCCCTCATGCCCGGCGGCGACGACTCCCCGCTTTCTGCGCTGCTCGGGTAACGCAAAGAACCGGGCCCGAAGGCCCGGCTCTTGCAGATACTGCACCTCCTCTCGGAGGCTACTGGCAGCTATCGCAGACTTCTGGGTTCTCGACCCCGCACACGATGGGCTCGTCGTCATCGACGTCCATCACGAAGTCGAACTCGCCCCGGTACCCCGCCAGCGCCTCGTTCTCGTCGGTCTCCGGCGGAGCCATCAGTCAAACGCCCCCGCCGTGTTGGGAGGGCCGACCCGCTTCGAGGCGAGGGAGGTAAGGAGGCTGAGCAGGGCGCCACCGAGGCCGTACAGCCACGGTTCGCCATCGAGGAAGAAAGTCAAACTGACTTCTGCTTCCAGCACGGTTTCGGCACCGACACGTAGGATTACGGCTTGTGCAAAGGTCTTGACTGCCCGCTCTGCGGCGTCTACGCCCCAGGTGGACCAGCGTTTCAGGTAGAGGTTCATACCCCTCAGCCTATCAGAAGTACCGGCTGCCCAGATCCATCGGCACTGCGTGTGCTTCTGCCCCTTCGAGCACCACACCGCACCCCACGATCGGCTTAGCGGAGTACACGATGCCGTAGGCCATCGCCGCCGAGTGGGCGTCCACGCCGCACCCGGTCTGAAGGCCGAAGACCCGGATGTTCGAGTTGGCGTGGTACCAGGCACCCAGCTGGGAATGGTGGTGTCCCTGAACAACGGATCGGAACTCGGCCATAGCGTTCTTGAACGCCGCCTGCTGCCCGCCCTTGGCCTTGTCGCCGTGCCGGTAGATAACACCGTCAATCTCTAGGTCGTCGTAGCGGGGACGCCACTCCCAGCCCGGCGTGTCCCACATAGCCGCCGGGTCCTTGAGCAGTTCGGGAAAGATGCCGACCTCTTCGGCCCGCCGCCACGGCAACGCACCGTGGTTGCCGAGAGTAACCTGAGCTACCGGAAAAGCATCCACCAGATGTCGCAGCTGTTCCTTTGCTGCATGATATTCTTCTTCGGGAGTTTGCGGGGTAAGCGGCGTGCGATGGTAGCTGATAGCCGCCCAGTCCACCACGTCTCCAATGTGGACCACTCGGTCACAATCGTATCTTTCGTAGGTTTCTTGCAGGAACTCGACGTAGCCGTCGAGCATCACCGGGCAGTGGGTGTCACCGATGATGAGCACCCGGTTCTTGCCGGTGGGGTTGTCCGCCTTCGAGAGGCGGTGTCGGAATGTCGAGTAGGCCATGCCTGCCTGTTCGGCGGCGGCCTTGATTGTGCCCAGCTCATGGACGAGCTGAGCGCATTCGTTGGGGGTCATGTCACTCATTGACGCTCCGTTGTCAGAAGACGATGTCTTCGAGTTTGGTAATCCGTCGATCGTGGTCTTCTAGGGTGGTGTCTTGCCGGGCGGAACGCTCGGCCACGTCTTCTCGCAGGACGTACAGATCATCGTGAAGGGTGTCGTGCTTGTTTGACAGTCCCCGCATCCAGGCCATCGCTCCGACCAGGAACGGGGTTAGGGTGCCGAGGATAGCGAACAGCAACTCGGTGTTGGTCATGTCTTCAGTCGCTCTCTAAGTTCCTGAAGTACCTGCTCCACGATGTTGGGAAGTTCTCGACGGACAGCGTCACGCACCTGCTGCGGTGTGACCTGCCCGGGGTCGCCCTTGTCGCCCTTGTCGCCCTTCGGGCCCCGAGGCCCTCGGGCAGGGGCTGCGGCTGCGGGGGCGGGGGCCGCCGGTGCGCTTAGCTCCAACTTGATAGCGTCTAGCTCTGACCGGCCCGAGTTTCCAGGGCAGGCAGTAGCGGACCGGTCCGAGTGCCCACGCACCTTCGACGGGTCGCCACCGGTAGCCCACCGAGCGACCCGCATCAGCGACTCGTGCTGCGCCGGGGTGATGGCAGGGCTGTTGCCGGGGATGTGGACGGTGAGCGCCTTGGCCGCCTTCGAGGTCGACGCACGGCGGAGATCTCGGCCTTCCCAGATCTCGCCGTCAGCGAACACGAACGTCTGGTAGAAGATGTCTGACCAGCGCTTCGTCTTCTCGTGGTAGCGTTCAATGCCGAGCAGCCACTTCTGCTTGTCCTCGAAGGACAGGCTGCGAGGCCCAGCAGCGCCAGTGTGGTGAAGCTCGAACTCGGTGATGTCAGACACGCCACGAGTGAGCCTAGCTTTAGGCTCGCTCTTGTCCCATCCCCGACGCTTCACGTCGAGCAGGCCGTAGTATTCTTCAAGTCGTCCCATTGCGCTATTCTACCCCATCTGGGAACACGGCCTCGACCGGCATGACCCATACTTTCTTGGCTTTGTCACCCAACGGCGGGGTGCGGCGAGTGTAGTAGGCGCCGTACTCGGCTTGCAGCTGATCGGTGATCGTCTTGGCGTTGTTGCCTGGCAGCACTGCGATCTGTCCACGGCGCACGTCCGACACGAACCCCTGCGCCTGCACGATCAACTCGTCGCCCTCGACCCACACGTTCTGGCTGGCGAACCGGTCGCCCAACGCCCACCCCAACGCTTCGAGGGTGGGGTTCGAGGATGTGACCTCGACGGTGGTGTCGACGATGCCGGACCAGTCCGGGCCGCTGAGCGGCGATTGACCTTTGAGTGTCAGGAAGTCGTTGAGGAGACGCCAGCCGAGGTCGAGCACACCGATGTTGTAGCGGACACGGTCGGGCATGGTGCTGGGCCCGCCGGGCCGCACCTGAAGCGTGCCGTATTCCTGCACGGTCTTGACGACGTACGTCAGGTAGTCGTGGGCGATGGTGCCGTCGTCGGTGTCTTGGATGAAGTCGAGGGCCCGGCGGTGCCGTGGATCTCGAGTTTCGGGTCGGATGATCCGCACGAGGATCATGCGTTCGGCGTGCGACGTTTCGCTGATCGACTGTTCACCGGCGATCACGATCGGGGCGTCCGTTCGGACGTTCTGCGCCACGTTCCAGTTGTCTCCGCCGGACGACTTGCTCGACTCGATGCCGTTGTAGGCGTCTCGTGCCAGCTGTTCGAGGCGGATCATCGCCTCGGAGCGGGCACCTGGCCGGTACTCGTCGAACACTACCGGGAAGGCGTTGGTGCTGCCGATGAACGCCTCGACCGCCCACGGTGTCGACGACGACAGGGTCTTGAAGATGTGTGACCCGGTCAGCACGGGGATGATGGCCTGGACGGTCGTCGTCTTGCCGCTGCCCGAGGTTCCGGCCACGTTCAGGATCGGAAACTGGGGGAGGAGGGAGCGGAAGGGGGCCGCCGCCGCCCAGGCCAGGATAGGGTCGGTGATGGCGTGGTCGTTCATGGCTCGCATGGCTTGCACGATGCGGGCGTCGCCTACGCCTTCTGACACTTGGATGTCAAGGTCTACTCGGTTGCCGTGGGGCACGTACCGGACTTTGCTGTCACCGATGGAGCCGTTGGCCCACACGATGTGTCCCTCGTGCAGCCCGGCGATGTCGGCCGAGCCTTCCTGCGGGCAGAAGATCGACTCGGCCTTGAGGTCGGAGGCGACGAGGGCGGCGTCAGTGTCGGAGCCTGCCCACATGAGTCCTCGGGCGTTGGCCCACCGGCGCAGCGACACCTTGGTGGCGAGGTCGTCAGCGAGCGCCAGATGTTCACGTCGGCCGTCGCTGACCTCGTAGGACAGGGCGCCCTCGGGGTTCTGCATGACTCGGGTGGGGCGCAGCACGAAGTCGGACAGCTGCTGCCCGGGGTTGCCGTCTCGGGTGGCCCGGTGGTACCGGCCGTTGAGTTTCAGCAGGCCCGGCATGGCGGGCTCGTACGGGCGGGCGCCTCGAAGCAGGGCAGGGATGTCGACCACTGACGACAGGTCCTTGCCTTCGGGGACGGGCACGATCTCGACCTGATTGTCGAGCGCTAGTTCGGTGGCCCACACGATAGAGGCGTCCCGCCCGGCCGAATCACCGTCGAATGCGATCAGCACCCGTCGGCCGGTCAGGCGGGACGCCATCTTCTCGGGACGTGTACCGGCCCCCGACGGCAGTCCCAAGAACACGTAGTCCTTGGTGGAGTGGGTGCCTGACCACACATCCGGTTCGCCTTCACATAGTACCACAGGTACGTCGTCGTTCACGTCGAGCCACTCGCCGTAGAACAACGTCCACCGGCCTCGGGTGCCTGCGGCAGACTGGAACTTCTCACCGGGGCGCCGGTACTTGTACGCCACGAGTTGCCCGCTGGTGTCGAGGTACGGGGCCTTGATCTCGCCTCGGTGTGCGCTGACTCGGAACACGCCTTCGAGCCACTCGGCAGGGATGTCGGAGATGTTGTCTTCTCGCAGCCGCATCCAGTTCGACAGCATCTCGGTGTCGGCCTCAAGTTCCCACGTTGCCATTTCGGCACGGGCCGCTTCGACGTCGAACGATCCGGTCGTGCGTTCTGGTTCGGGCGCCACCCAGTCGTCGGTGCGGTACGTACCGTAGAGGGTGCGGGCCAGGTCGAGGCGTTCGGAGAACGTCTCCCGGGAGGGGTCGATCATGCCGATCAGGTCGAGGATGTCGCCGCCTTCGGTGCGGGCCATGTCTCGCCACCGGTCGACGATGCCGTCGTCTTCTTCTGGGTAGCAGGCCAGGCTCGGGTTCGAGTCTTGACGCCACGGTGTCAGGTACAGCAGGTCCCGGCCCTTGGCGGTCTGCGGTGCGTGCCCGGCTTTGTGCAGCACGTACGTGACCGGCATGCGTGCCTTGATCTCGTCGATACCTGCCAGCTCAGGGAAGTTCATACATGCTCCTCGTGTCCTCGTGGTGGACGTGCCGGGGATCGAACCCGGGTAACCCGCACCTGCACGTAGCCGGTGCAGCGAAGCCAACCTTCACGCCCGTGTGCCCCCCGGGTTCCGGGCCCTGCCCGGGGGGCGTCTGCTGTCGGCGGCGGCGAGAGGAGAGCAAACCTTGCCCGGACCGCCTAAGGGATCAGATGTCCCAGGGATCGCCGCCCTCGACGGCCGGTTCCGGGGCGGCCTCTGCGGCCGGTGCCGGGGCGGGGGTGGGCTTCGGCTGGGCCGAGCCCGGGTCGTCTTGGCGCTTACCGAGGTACAGGTTGGTCCACTTGCCGTCCTTCGACAGCTTGACCTCAAAGCTCCACTGCTGGCCGACGGCGGTCTGCACGGCGGCGGACGAGTCGGCGTTGAGCATGGCACCGGTGATGCCGAGCTTCTTCATGTCTCGGGCGGCGAACGCCTGAGCCTTCTCGCTGAACGTCAGGTTCAGCCAGATCGTGTCGCCGGACACGTCGTCGCCGTCGCCGGACACGGAGCCCTCGGCGGACTTGAACAGGAACCCGGCCTTCGGGTCGCCCGCCTGGGACTCACCGAAGTTGGCGGACACGATCGACCCACGGTACTTGCCGGGGGTCAGGTCTTCGGACGGGCCGAAGCCTTCGTCCACTGCGCTGTCGAAGATCGACTCAAAGTCGAAGCTCATGATTGGTTGTCACTTTCGTCGGTGTTGAACAGTTCGGTCTGATTATCGTCGTGATATTCCGGGGACTTCAAGTCTTTCCGCAGATTCTTTGCGTCGTCCTTCGCCATGATGAACGACTGGCGACCGACCCACCCGGGGGCGATCTGGAACTCGAAGGTGACAGCAACGAGAGCGTGTCGCTCCCCTTCGCTGCCGGTGGCGTCGAGGCCAGTAACTGCCCAGCCGTTCACGACGGCGTTCGGCAGGTCCATAGTCTCGGTGCCCTCGGGCGTTTCGGTCTCGGTGATTGTATCAGAATCCATTGCGCATTCCGTTCAGTAGTTGGGTCAGGTTCCAGGTCAACTCGTCCGTCTCGTCGTCGATACGGATCGGGATGACCCCGTTGAAAGTGCGGCGCAGCACCTTAGTGCGGTCGCCTGCGGTGATGCCTTGACGGGCATCGACCAACAGCTCCCTGTCTTGGGTGCCGTCGCTGTTCATCTGACCTACCCGAAGGTAGGCAAGGGTGTCCATCTGCCCGGCCAGCGACCGAGCCATTGACCCCTGAATGTCAGGAATGATCTTGTCATCCTTTGTGTTGCCGAGCGCCACGAGCACGACCACTTCCACCGGCGAACCGGGGGCCTTGGTCAGGTCACGGATCTCACGCAGCACGGGGTCCATCTTGTCTAGCAGGGTGCCCCAGTCCTGGAGCTTCATGCCGGACGTAGTCACGGCACGCTTTGCCTGCTTCTGCAACTCGGTGATCGAGTCGAGGATGACCGACCGGAACGGGTGGGTGCCCTTCTGCAAGTAGCGGTTGACCCGCTCCAGCAGTTCCCAATCGGTGATGTGAACGACGACACTGACGTCGTCCTTCACGTCGGGTGGGGGCCCGGCGAGCGGATCCCACGATACCGTTTCACTGGCAAGCCATTCGGTACCGCCCTCGGCATCCAGAATCAGGCGGGGCCCCGGGGCCGTCTCGGCCAGTGAGGTCTTGCCTGTCTTCGGTTCGCCAAACAGCAGCAATCGCCATCGCTTGTTGCTCATTCGGTTCCTTCCTGCCCCTTCGGGCGGTAGTGGATGTCGACGATCATTTCAGGATCGTCGCCATATTGGTGAGCGAGGCAGATGTCCTGCACTCGACACTTCCAGTCACACTCGGTGGTGACGTTGAACACGTAGTCCTCCACGTCGACGGAGGCGGTGACCTTGTCGACGATGCCGGTCAGCACGGCACGTAGCTGCTGAGCGTGAGACTTGTAGGCGTCCTCGTTGAGAGGCACCCACGGGCGGGCGTAGTACGGGCCGGGCTTGGTGCGCTTCACCTTCCGCACCTGGGTGGTGCGGACACGATCGGCACGCCAGCCCTGCTCCTGACGCAGCATCATAGCGTACCGGCCCAACTGTTGGATGTGGCCGAGGCTCGAACCGAGCGGGCCGACCGTCTTCCAGTCGTCGATGATCTTGATGCCGTCGTCGGTCTCGATGAGTCGGTCGACCCGGCCGTGGATGTTGACGGTCCAGCCGTTGACGTCCTTGACCGTGCCGGTGACTGGCACCTCGACCCCGACCGTGGTCTCCCCGACGTCAGCGCCGTCCTGAGCGATGTCGTCGATGTGCCCGTACACCATCACCTCGACCAGTTCACGAGCCTTCGCCACTTCCGGGTCGAGGGCATGGAACCCCTGCTCGGTGATGTAAGCGTCGGCGGCCAGCACCGGGTCAGCACCGAGGTAGTGGGCGCCGATCATCTCGTGGAACAGAGTGCCGGTGTCGACCGTGGCCCACGGCCGCTGCCTATTGGGATAATCAGGCTCGATACCCAGCACGTATTCGTAATAGAAACGGCGAGGGCAGTTGAGGAATGACTGAATAGCTGACTGTCGAATGTCAATATGCTTCGACTGGTGGTCGATCTGTACTCGCAGGTTCGGGTCGGTCGTCACTTCTTGCCCTTCTTGTTGAGGCGCTGACGCACCAGCCGCTGCCGGTTAGCCCACGCACGCTTCGACGCAGCGCACGGCTCGGTGCCCTCACGCTTGTGCCGCACGTAGTCGTTGTGAATGTCTTCGGGACCGTAGTCCTCGCACGTCTTCGGCTCGCTCACGCCTTGCTCCTCATCAACTCCCGAGCCTTGTCCCGCAGGACCTGCTCGGCCATCTCGCCCTTCGACTGTAGGGCCTCAATGACGGCCTCGTCAACAGTATCCCGAGACACGAGGTCAATGATATGAACCCGCTCGGCGTCCTGCCCGTTACGGTACACCCGAGCCTCGGCCTGCAACGAGTCACCGTAACTGTAGCCTCGCTGCATGAACACGGCCGTGTCCGCAGCGTACAAGTCGATGCCGGTGCCCCCGGCAGCGAGCGTGGCGAGCGCCACCCGAGCCTGCCCCGCCTGAAACTTCTGGATGTAAACGTCACGCACGCCAGGGTCGACAGCGCCCGTGATCTGGATCGACTCGATACCCTTCGCCGTCAACTTCCCGGCCAGTAGCTCGACCAGCTTACGAGACTGAGCGAACACGACGACCTGCCGGTCCTCGTCCATCTCGTCGAGGATCTCCAGCACGGCGTCGATCTTGTTCGACGGGGCATCGAGCGCCACCACCTCACCGTCCGGCGAGATCACCGGGGTGGCCGACGCAATCTGACTCAGCCGTGTCAACAACGCCAGCGGGTCGGTGGCGACAAGGATCCCGTCGTCGATAGCGACGATCATGTCCTTCACCATCTTGTTGTACGCCGTCTTCTGCTTCGCCGTCATCTCGATCTCACGCACGTCGAGGACACTGTCCTCGGACAGCAGCCCGCCACGCAACGGCGGCAACGTCAGCACCTCGCCGGTGGTGCGGCGGATGAAGTTCATGTCGAACCACGACGTGAACTCCGGCTCCCGCAGCATGTTCAGGCCCATGTCCTTCGGGCCCCAGTTGGTCTCGATGTACGCCACGTACCGGTTGTGCCACTTGTGCCTGGACTTACCGAACGAGTCCGGGTCGTAGAACCGACCGATCGCCCAGAGATCCCCGGGCGTGTTCAGCGTCGGGGTGCCGGTCAACGCCCACCGGTACTCGGCGCCGTGCGCCACCGCCCACAACGCACGAGTCTGCTTGCTGTTCGGATCCTTGGCACGGTGCGCCTCGTCGGCAATGACCGTACGCCACCCGATCGTGTTCAGCGGACCCGCCGACCGTTCCTTCTCGGTCAACCGCTGCGACCCGTACCCGGCGACACGAGACAACGTACGCAACGCCTCCCAGTTGACCGACACAAGGATCGCCTCGCCCGCCAGCCACGCCGCATGGGCGTCTTCGAGCACCTGCTCCTTCTGCTTAGCGGTGCCGTGCACCACGAACGTGCGGACCTCCGGGTACCACACCTCGGCCTCACGGGCCCACCGGTGCTTCATCGAGTTAGGCGACACGACCAGCGTCGCACCACGAACCTGACGTGCAGCTGTCAAAGCCATCACCGTCTTGCCCGTACCCATCTCATCACCGAGCAGCATGCGCTTCCGTTCGAGCAGCATCCACACCCCGACCACCTGATAGTCGTAGAGGCGTTCGTCCCACGACGCCACCGTCTCAGCCCCAGACTTTACGGCCTCGACCCAGCCCTTCGTCTTCTTGATCGCCGCCATCAGCGACGAGGCACGATCCGTCGGGGAGAACCCCGGCAGCTTCCCCACCTCGGAGGCAACAGCGATCATGTTCGAGGCCGTCACCGGCCCTTCCCACTCGCCCGCCTCGGCGTTGACCTGCAAGCCAGGCAGGCGAGACAGCACGTCAGCGAGACGAGACGGCGCATCCACCGTCAACCGCATCGTCTTCGGGTCAGCGTCCACCAGAATCATCGAGTCAGCCCCTCTCGAACGTAGTCCCCAGCGTCGCCGGGATCCTTGGCGAGGTACGTTAGCAGGTGACGTGCCGCATCCCGTGCATGGTCCTCGCCCTTCACGTACCAGCCCATCCGCTTCAGCTTCAGGTCATCACCGAACCGCTTCGCCTGCGCCGGTGTCTGCTCCACGTAGGTGACGTGCGGCTGAAAGTAACAGAACCCGTCGACCCACCCGATGATGTAGCGGGGGTCGTCCTGGTTCGTAAGTCGATGCGTGTTGGCACGCACGTCCCACCGCTCGATGATGACGGTCGTGTCCCGGTGAGTGACACCGACGGTGCGGTCCACCCACCACTCGGTCTCGTACCGGTCACCGATCTGATCCGAACCGAACAGCCACTCGCCGTCCTCCCAGATCAGCCACGCCAGGCCGGTCGTACCGCCCGGGTCGATCGCAACGTACAGGTCACTCATAGCTCTCTCCCCAATGCTGGAACGGGCCCTCTGCCTGGCAGGTCAGCGGGATGTCCCAACGGTGATCTTCCATCAAGTCCTTGATCTCGTGCGCCATGTCATGCTGCCCCTTCGGCACCGACAACACCACCTCGTCGTGCACCGGCACGATGATGCAGTCAGACAACCCGGCCTTGTCGATGCGCACGAGCGCATCCTTCAACACGTCCGAGCCCGTGCCCTGCATCAGCCCGTTGATCGCCTTGTACGTTTCGTCCTCCGGCATCGAGAACCGGCGGCCCCCTCGGGTCATGACATAAGCCATACCCTCGGAGGCCGCACGCTTCCCCGCCAACAGTGCAGGCTTACCGGGGTAGTTGCCACCAATAGCATGATCGCCGGTCATGTCCCGCACCGTAGGAAACTCGAGAAACAGCTTGGTAAGGAACCCCTCCACCTCGATGCGAGACAGCCCCGAGGCGAGCGACAACGTGTCAGCGCCCGCACCGTACGTGAACGCCAACAGGATCACCTTGGCGGTGCCACGCCGAGGGTCAGACTTGCCGATCGACGGGTCGTTCCACACGATCCGGGCGACGTGCGTGTAGAGGTCGTCGCCTCGTGCGTACGCCTCGGTCATGCCCGGATCCTTCGACAGGTTGGCGAACAGGCGAGCCTCCTGCCCGTCGTAGTCGATCGCCCACAACTCGCAGCCCGGCTCGGGCAGCACGCACCGGCGGATCGCACCCGCACTACCCCTCGACGGCAACGTCTGCAATGCAGGCTTCGTGATCGACATGCGGCCCGTCTTCGCCCGCAACGTGTGAATGCCGGGATGCACCCGGCCGCCCGACGCAGCGAACGGTTCGAGGTACGCACCGATCCACTTCACCAGCCGCTTGTACTCGACCAGCGGTCGGGCGATCTCCGGGTGCGTCTCGGACAGGGCGTTCAGCACCAGCTTGTCGAGCACCGCCTGCCCCGTCTCGGTGAAGTCCTCGGGCCTCCACCCGGCGTCCCGCAGGATCGCCTCGACCTGCCGGTTCGAGTTAGGGTTCGAGATCCCCTGCGCCTGCAACAGGTCCCGCAACGTGACCGAACGTGACAGCCACTCACGACGCACCTGCTCGGCGTACTTGTGGTCGATCCGCATGCCCCGCACCTCGGCACGGTACATGATCGACAGGGCCTGATGCTCACGCTCGCACGCTTCTGACATTCCAGCGTCAACAACCCGCTGCTGAAGGATCCGCACCACCCGCTGCGTGATGAGCGTATCGACGCACCCGTACTGCCAGTACGCAGGCCAGTCGACCGGCACCGTTTCCCACGTCCAGCCGTGCTGGCCCATCTCGTGCTTCAGCTTCGCCTCACCGACCGTCGCCCACCGGCCCAACTCCTCAGCCGCCACACCCTTCAGCCCGTGTCGCAGGTGCGGGCCCAGCAGGTGATGCAGAATGTAGCCGTCGACCACCTGATGCCAGTGCGGCACCGGGAACCCGTCGCCTTCGAGGGCGTGCATGTCGAACCCGGCGTTCCAGAACGCCACGGGCAGGCCCTTGTCCCGGATCGTCGAGAGCGCACGCATCAAGGGCCGCCCCCACCACACCGTGGGGACGGCCCAGCTACAACGATCGTCAGCGAACTGCACCAAGCGCGTGAACGAGTGCTGCGTCCAGTCGAGGCCACGGGTCTCGGTGTCGATTGACACCATCCCGTCAATGCCGTCGACCCACTCCAGGAACGCATCCACGTCCACCTGTTCGGTGACGATCGTCAACTCCCACTCGGGGAGGTTGTGCTTCACGAGGCCGTCAACTGAAGGACGTTGGCCTGCTGCGCCCGCAGCATCGAACCCTTCGAGTCGAAGTCCACCCGGCCACCCTCGTCGAACTGCATGCGGAACCGCTCGCCGTCAGTGTAGACGTCGCCCGGCTTGCCCTCGTAGACCCCTCGGGAATCGAGACGCCACCCGGTGTCGGGCTCCTCCGGCTCCTCCTCCTCGGGCTCCTCGGGGGCAGCGCCTGGCGCCCCCGGGATGACATCGGCAGCGCACGCAGCGTACCCGGCGATGTCCACGAGATGATCCATCAGATGCGGCGACGCCTGAATCCGAGCCACCTTCACCAGCACCATCATGATCGCCGTGTCGTACGGCGTCACCTCACCCCGGCCCTCCAGATACAGATTCCAGAGGTCAGCGATCCGTTGAAAGTTCTCCTCGGGCGGGGCGTAGTCGGTGTTGCGGTCAGCCATCACCGCCCGCTGCGTCGCCTCGATCACCTGCTCACGGCCTGTCATGTCGTCACTCATCTGGTCCCTCCTGCTCGGGATCGTAGTTGTTCTTTCGGGCACGGCGCAACACCTTGCGCTCGTCCGGGGTCAGCCCGCCCCAGATACCGAACCGTTCGTTTCTTGACAGCGCAACGTCAAGACACTGCTGCCGGACATCGCACCCGGCACAGATGCCACGAGCGAAAGCGATCACGTCCTCGTCCTCCTCCTCAAAGAAGGCGTCGAGCATGGCGGCCGTCTCCGCAGGGTTCGCAACCCACGAGACCGGCGAGCATGCGCCCGTGATCTCCCGGCCAGCCACCGGCTCCATCGCATCAGCTTCCATCATCAGCGGACCGGGGAGGAATCGAACCCCCCAACAGCGACCACCACAGCGCTGCGCTCCCGCACGGTCCCGGCCTCAAACATCCTCAGGGTCAGGGTCGAACCCCCACCCGTCGTAGATGTCATCGAGGTCAAAGTCATCTTCGTCGTAGTCCTCATCAGACAGGTGCCCCGTGAACCCTTCCGAGTGTCGGGCACCCGAGTCATCTTTCCACTTGCCATCAGGGCCCATCATCCCCACCTCCGCAGCGGATCGTACCGCTCGGGCAGCGCCCGAGTCAGGTGGGCAGTCAGATACGCCCACGCTGCCAGGATAAGGGGCTTTCTCCAGTCCGTCAACGACCGGGCGAAAGACTGCGACAGCGTGTCCCAGCCCCGCCGCCACGCCAGCCAGTCATAGGCCACGACGTAAGCGGCGAGGCCGAGCCACGCCCGGTCACCGTTAGACACGGCGGGCCGCACCGCCGGACCCGTCCGGCTTCTCGACCATGATCTCCGGTCGGGGATCCTTCCCGCCCGGCAGGCGGGTGCCCGAACGGGACGCCGTCACCGGCGAGGCCGGGGTCGACACGCTCAGGCCCAGCATCACACTCAGCGCACCGTGTAGCTGATGCATCTGGGCACGAGACAGCCACGGCACACCCGGCGCCTCGAACTGCCACCGCTCAAAGCCGGTGGCCTGCCCCGTGATCTTCGTGATCTCCAACCGGGCACCGGCGGCGTCCTCGATGTCAAACATGCTCTTGCTCATTTCTGACTCCTCACTGTCAGTATTGGATAGACTTTGGACGGGTAACACGACCGCCACCGACGATCGACGACGGATCAAGGCCCAGGCCCTGCCACCACGCCGGGCGGCCAGGGCCCCCGGTCAGGCGACGCTGCTCGGCGTCACGCTGACGGGCCAGCTTATCGTAATCCACCGGACGGCAGTACCGGCACGACGGCAGGCACGCATCGGTGCACACCTGATCGAGATCAGACATGGACGTCGACCCCCAACGGCGGCCGACGCTCAGCGAACGGCATCAGCAGCCACGAACGGGGCGTGTGCGACGGGTCAATGGCCTTCAACATGAGGTGCACGTCCTCCAGATCATTCATCCAGTAGGACCGCTCCTCATTGTCCATCAGGTCATCTTCCTCCACGGCCTGATGCACCAGCGGCAGGGCCTCTTCAAGGACCCGCAACACGGCGAACAGCGTGTTCGAGTTGATCCGGACATGCGTCTGGTCTGCTGTCATTTCATTTCCTCTCGTCAAGGGGTACACGGGAACAGTAGTCAGGGGCTGTGACATCATCCGATGTCGATCGTAACGCCCGACAGAATCAGGGCGCAGGTGACGGCACCGGCCACGATCATAAAGATCAGCACCTGGCGCTCAGTGCGGAAGATAGGGGTCATCGTTGGTCCTCTCGTAGGGGTGCCTCCGCACCGTAATTCAGATCCGCAGGGCCGTCAAGACTTATCGAGCAATCCTCGCACACGGCCACGCCCGGCAGGTCCGGATGCTTCCACGCCTCCCGCCACACCTGCACCAGACGCAGCCCGCACTCGCCCTCGTACTCGCCCTCCACGAACCCAAGATCGACACGGCACTCCGAGCACTCAAACTCGATCTCTTCCCGCTTCCACGTCTCCCACCGGCGCATGTCCGGCTCCGGAACCTCTACCCACTTCTCAGGGTCAACAGTAAGCATGCTCATCTCCTATCAGTAATGCCGGACCGAACGGTCAGTGATCGAACGCCCGGCGATGAACCCGGCGCCCTTGCCCTCGACCGGGCGGTACTTCTGCACGGCCGGAGCCTTACGGGACAGCGACGGGAACCCCTCGTAGGCCAGACGCTCGCTGACGTACTCGCCGGGCGTGTCGCCCGCCTCGAACGCATCGAAGGAAGGGCCGTCAGCGAGATCGTCGATCCCGACGCCGGCGGTCGCCACACAGATGCGGTTCGCCTCCCGGTACCAGTCCTCGAAGGTGTCGTAGTTATGGCTCATGGTGGTGCCTCCTCAGGCGGTAGTGGTAGTGCCTGCCCCGGTCGTGAACCGAGGAGCCGGGCAGTCCCGGACCAGGCCGCTGCTTCAGCAGCTACCCCAGCAGGTGCTGGCGTCAAAGATGATGCTCGTACGGTACGCCATCAGCGCCAGCAGCGCCAACAGCCCGAGCAGGAACAGTGTATCGAGCAGGCGTGACATCACACTTCCTCGATCCAGAACAGATGCGGGGCGAGCAGGCCACGGGCCTTCAGCCCCTCATAGACGACGACACCGATGCGCTGGATCTCACCGTCCTCGGGGACCTCCCCGAGCGTGTCCACGAGATCGTCGTAATCCTCCAACTGCTCAGTCCACCCGTTCGACGGGATCAGGCACACCGTACGGCGGCGGCGGGGAGCAGCGGCCGACAACTGCACCGGCGCACCCTGCACTGACACGCTGCTGTCAAGATTCGTCAGCGTGTCGACGTACGCCTCGGCCGTCTCCTCGGTGATCTCCATATCCGAGAACCCGATCACGTCGTCGGCCTTGGCCTCGCAGGTCAGCCAGCGCGGGTTAGTGCGGATCGCCTCGGGCAGGTCCGGATCGAAGTCCGGATGATCGACCACGTTACGCAGGCCGTCCTCGTTCGGCACCACCCGGTAGGCCAGATGCTGCCAGGCCAGCCCCATCTCCTCGCAGATCGCCCGGAACCGCTTATTATGGTAGCGGTTCTGACGAGACACGTCCTTCACGCCCCGGGTGATGGCGATCGTGTGCGCCGCCTCGTGGATCAGCGTCTGCAACAGGCGCACCGGGTGCTGCGCCAGGGTCTCGGCGGCGATAAACACCTCGTGAAACCGGTCGACCGGCGCCTCGGGGTCAGCGTCGGCGGACGTGTGCGTCGACCAGTTCGGGGACAGGGTGACGTGACCCAGCTTCAGGCCGCCCCGGCTGCCCTTGCGGCCCGAGCCCGTGATAAACACGACGTTCGGGATGACGTCCGGGTGGCGGTCATGGATGTCGGCCCAGGCCGATTCCAGGGCAGCGATCGTGTCGCTGCCGAGAGTGACCGGGCCGGTAGCCTCGGTCGGGGTGGTGTTGGTCATGGTGGTACCCTCCTCGGGGTGGTGGTAAGGGCGGGGACTCATCCCCGCACCGGGGACCTTAGTCCCCGATTCTGACACTTGCACGTCAGGACGGTGTGACATTCGTCACACTTCCCTGCTGAAGTAGCTCGACACGAGCGAACGGACGGGGACAGCGGGGACGGCCGGGGACGCCTCAGGGGACGACGATTCCGCAACAGGGTGCGGCAAACTAGGGTCCGTCCCCGGTATCCCCGAGATCTCAGGGGGGTACGTGTGAGGATCCTCGGGCACGTCAGGAAGTGCCCCTATGTCTCCGGTCGGGGACGGCGGGGACACGGGGCCGGGCACGGTCTGACCCGCCCGGCGGGCAGCGTCCCGGTACGCCGACCGGCGGTCGGGGTCGCACGGCACCCGCCCCGAGTCGACGTGGACGTGCCACGCCTCGCGGGCAGCGCTACGGCCGTGGACCCGCCACTCGGGGGCGATCCCGGCGCCGCACTCACGGCACGGCCGGGCCGTCACCGGCCGAACCTATCCGTGAGGGCAGCGTCCAGGGCCCACCGGTCGGCGTCAGTGTGGGCCGTCTCACCGTAGAACGAGGCCGCCACCCCACCCGCCACGGCGTCGACCACCCGAGCCCGGCACCCGTCCGGCGTCGATTCCACCCGCCACCGTTCACCGTGGACGGCGTCCACCCCGTACCCGGCGCCCGTCACCGCAACGTCCCCGGACGCTCGGGCAACCCGAGCGCCGCACGCTCGGCCGCTGACGCCTCAACCGGCCCCGGGGCGCCCCGGTCCTCGCCCCCGGGCGGCAACTCCCACCCGTAAGACCATCGCTCAACACTTGCACGGCGCATATGCGCCCCTCTCTCTCTCACGGCCCCCGGTCGGGGGCACGTCGTCCCCTGCCCCGGCATGACCCGGACGGCGCCCGTAGCGCCCGGCAGGGGGACCCCTCGACGGGTCAGAGGTCGGTGAGATCGTACCGGTAGGCGACGTCATGCACCTGCCGCCACACCACCCACGCCACCGCCTGCACCTCGTGCGGCCGCATCCCGAGATCCCGAGCCACGCCCCGGATCACGGCAGCGCACCGGGCATACGCCCCTACCCGTTCTAGGACCCGGTCCTCAACCGCACCCCGGCGACCGCAAAGCATGTCGACCGCATGCCGGTCGACCGTCACCGGGCCCGGGGTGGTGGGCCGTAGAATGTTGGCGTAGAACGATCGGACCTTGCGACCCCCGAGCACGCCGAACGGATCCGCACCGGCGAGGATCGCATCCGCCTTGCGGCAGGCGTCGACGGTGTGCCCGGACGCCCGACCCTCGCCGCAGGCGGCGTCAGCTAACCGGATGTTCTCGGCCCACCCGCATTGCGGCGAGAGAGCGGCGAGGACCCCGGCAGCTTGCGCCACCGTGAGCCCGTGCCGGTCGGCGATGTCGGCGGCGATCGAGTGAGCGGCGAGATACCATCCGGCACCCTCGTGTTCGGCGTCCGCCGACGCACCGGCGAGGGTGTCTAGCAAGTTCCGGCGCATGACGTCAGCGGATGGCAGCACGTCGACCGAACGGCCGATTGCAGCTTGCCGGGCCCGGCGGCCCCGGGGAGTAGCGGGTGAAATATGTGACATGGCGAAACCTTTCGTTCGGTGGTGGTGTCTATGTCGTGGCGTCCCGGGAATCGAACCCGGCAACCCCCGGCAGGGGGCCGCACCGTGGACGCCGGACGCCGGGTCAGCGCCGGGGACGGGCCCCGGACGGGGTATTGAACACGGGTTCGTGCGTGTAGTCCAGTGCGCACGCTGCCGACGTCATGCCCGAGCGGCGCAGATGGGTCGCCACGTACCGGCGCAACCCCGCCACGTCCGCCACGTTCCCGGCGAGGATCACGGCCGAGTGCTCGGGGGCGCCATCGTTCGCCCCGTCGCTGCCGAACCCGTCCCCGTACGTGATGGCGTACACGGTGCCCCCGTGATCGTCGACGGCCCCGGCGATCTCCCCGGCGATGGCGTAGAAGGTGGCACGGGGCACCCGTGACCCGTCCGGCAGTAGGTCCCCGAGTGCGATCGTAAGGACCCGGTCCCGAACTACTCGGGGCGCCGGGGGCGCCGGGTAGCTACCGGCGGCCCGGGCGGCGAGAGCGTCAATCGACGGGGTACGGGTTGGGGTGGTGGTGGTGCGCATGCTGTTGCCTTTCGTGTCGTGGTGCATGACGTGGGGCCGCCGGACTTGCACCGGCGGACGGGCGTCGAACCCGTGCCCCGCTACGGGTCAGTAGATGGCGTCGAAATTGTCAGCGCTGACGGGGATCGCCTGCCACAAGCTGACGGCATCGCCCCGGCCCGGGCTGATCCACCCGGCGAAACGGTCGCCCTCACCGTACAGATTCCCGAGCGTCGGCAGGCGTCGCACCGTGGCGGTTACGTGCACGTCCCCGGCAGGCGACACCCGGACCCGCTGCACGTTCTCAATCTCGACCCACCCGGCAGTGTGGGGCCACTCGATCCGGACATAATCCCCGGGCTCGGCCCCGTCCCGGACCCCGGCGAGAGCGTCGGCGAGATGCTCGGCCGGGATGTCGCCCGTCATATTGTGATGGTGGACCCGGCAGGGCTCGGGCTCGGGGGCGTCGTCGACGATCACCCGGTAGATGGCGTCCCCGGTGATGGTGGACGTATGGGGGCCGTCCGCCCCGTCCGAATAGAACCCAATGCTCCACTGATTCCGACCGGCACGCCACCCGGTGGTGATCTCTCGGGGATCATCCACGACGGTGACGACGTAGTCCGGCATCAGTTGCACCCGGTCGCCCATCCGGAGATCCCGGGCCGCAACCGGGCGGGTGGTGGTGGTGGTGGTGGTGGTTTCGTTCGGCATCGCTGCCCCTCTCGTTCGGCCCCTCGTGGGGGCGGGATGTGGTGGTCACATTATTGGGATCCCGGAACGTGTCAATACCCCCGGCGCACACTGTAATACGATTGTAACATTCTGTCACCGGGCCCCGATACGCCCGGCGGGGGCACGTCCGGCGCCCCCGTCCCCGATCGTATGGCAGGGGGGCAGGGGGCAGGGGGGTGCCGGTGTCGGGGATGGCGGGGACGGGGGCAGGGCCCCCGCTGCCCCTGCCCCTGCCCCTGCCCCTGCCCGGCGCCCCTGCGGGTGGGGTGGGGTGGGGTGGGGTGTCGGCCCGTTCGTGTCATTTCATGCATGACCCACTTTTGCCCTGCCCCTTTGCCTTGTGTTTGTTGTAATTGCAAGGGCCCCTCGTGTGTGGGAGGGGGTGGGGTGTAATGAAATGACATGAGAATCGGGGGGTGGGGGGGTGGCCCCCCTGCGCATACCCCCTCCCCTACAAGCCAGCGTTTACATATGGAAATCAACATCCCACTGCGTATTACAGTGACCAGTGGTTTGTCGGGGTTGGGTGGGCACCAACGGTCGGAGGTATGAACGTCTGCTAACATAGCGGGCATGGCTGCAAACTCAGGAGCCGGTCTTACCGGCAACACGCAAACTCTTACCGGGACGGCGGCGCAGATCGTCGGTCCGGCGTCTTATTCTCGCCGTGTGTGGGTCTACAATTTGGACACTGCTGACGTGTACGTTGGTGGTAGTTCTGGGTTGACGACCTCGAACGGGTTCCCGGTTCCGGCTGCGTCTGGCAACGAGTCGAATGTGTTCGGCCCGATTGACTTGCCGCCGCAGGGCGAGTTGTGGGGTATCGGTGATGCTTCGGCTGAGATCCGGTACCTTGTTCAAGACGGCGTTCCATCTATCTAGTTAGGACAATCTCATGCCAATGGTGAAGGGTAAGAAGTACCCGTACACGAAGGCCGGTAAAGCTGCTGCTGCTCGGGCAAAGAAGAAGACGACTCGAAAGAAGCGGTAATGCCTGCCAAGAGGAAGGCGCCTGCGAAGAAGAAGTCGAAGTCTCGTGTGAACGAGGCGGGCAACTACACGAAGCCTGCGATGCGGAAGCGCATGTTCAACGACATCAAAGCTGGCGGTAAGGGCGGTAAGCCTGGTCAGTGGTCGGCTCGTAAGGCGCAGATGTTGGCGAAGCGTTACAAGGCTGCGGGCGGAGGGTACAAGAACTGATGCCTAAAGCTAAGTCTCAGAAGTCGTTGGATTCGTGGACGAAACAGAAGTGGACTACGTCTGACGGTAAGCCTGCTCGTCGTAAGGGCGGCACGACTCGGTATTTGCCTAAGGCTGCTTGGGATTCGATGACTCCTGCGCAGAAGCGTGCGACGAATCGGAAGAAGCAGGCGGGCTCGAAGAAGGGGAAACAGTATGTTTCCAATACGAAGGCTGCGAAGTCTGCGTCTAAGCGTGCTAGGGGTAAGTGATGCCGAAGAAAGCTGATCCTCGCCTGAAGCGTGTCGGCGTGTCGGGTTACAACAAACCGAAGCGTACGCCGAACCATCCGAAGAAGTCGCATGTTGTTGTGGCTAAGCAGGGTGACAAGATCAAGACGATTCGGTTTGGTCAGCAGGGTGTGTCTGGTGCTGGCAAGAATCCGAGAACGGCGAAGGAGAAGGCTCGCCGTAAGTCGTTCAAGGCTCGTCACGCTAAGAACATCTCGAAGGGGAAAATGTCGGCCGCTTACTGGGCCAACAAAGAGAAGTGGTAGGATCGGGGGCATGCCCTCGGAACATCCCAACACGAAGTTTGATGCGGAGGCTCGTGAGAAGTATCTCACGAGCCTTCGCCGTGGTAACTTGAAGTATGAGTCTGCCAGGATGGCGGGCGTTGCGTATCGTACGGTGGAGCGCCGCCGGGCTGATGACGCCGAGTTTGCTGCCGAGGAGCGGCATGCGTTGGCGCAGGCCCGTGAGGGCGTGGAGAAGGTTCTGTACGATATGGCGCAGCAGGGTGACCTGGGTGCGATCAAGATGTGGTTGACGGCGCATGACCGTTCTACGTATGGCGAGAAGAAGCAGGTGGAGATTGACGCCACCCCGAACGCTGTTGCGTTGTCGCAGAACGAGGCGTTGGCGAAGGTGGCGGAGTTGCAGACGACGTTGGAGTCTCGCCGGTTGGCGTTGCAGGCTGACGGCGATGTGATCGACGTCGAGTCGGAGGAGTTGTGAGATGTTCTTTGACTCTGAAGACGACGACCTGTTTGTGTTCTACTGCGGGTGCATCTTTTACTACAGCTTTCCGGATCTGACGTTCTATCCGTGTTCTGAAGACTGTGTGGTAATCGAGGAGACGAAGGAGTCGTGCGCTGAAGAGGGGTTGTCGATCAAGTGGCTTGATGATGATCGGGACGACTTCTCGGATGAGGATGTCCTTCGGGCGTACAACGATCCGGATTGGGATGACGAATAATGGATGTGGCTGCGCGTGAGGCGTTGTTGTCGATCCCGGAGTCGGATCTGGCGGTTGCGAAGCCTGAAGAGATCGAGTTGTATGCTCGGGCGTTGGAGTTGCATGCGCAGATGCTGTCGCCGCTTGACTATGCGGTGTCAGTTTCTGACGCTACCCGGTATCGGCATGTCGATTTGTTGAACCGTTGGATCATGGCGCTCATGGAGGGGCGCATGTACTTTGACGGGCCTGGCCCTACGCCGGTTGATTCGGGCGATGTTGACGAGGTTGGACGTCCGATTCTGGCACACCCGACTCGGGGCGACTCGCCGGTGTACAACGTGGCGATCTCGATGCCGCCACGGCACGGCAAGTCGTTTCTGGTGTCTGAGCATTTGCCTGCCTGGTTCTTGAGTAACTATCCGCAGTATTCGGTGCTGTTGGCTTCGTACGAGGCGACGTTCGCCAGTTCCTGGGGTGGCAAGGTGCGGGACCATATTGTTGACCATCCAGAGTTTGGGATCGAGGTAACGGGCGGCCGCCAGTCGTCCAAGATGCAGTTCGATTTGGAAGGTCACCGGGGCATGATGAAGTGTGCTGGTGTGGGCGGCCCGTTGACGGGTTCGGGCGGTCAGCTGATTATTGTGGACGACCCGGTGAAGAACGCTGAGGAAGCAATGTCGGCTACGATCCGGGACGCTCAGGAGGCGTGGTGGCATTCGACGCTGTACTCTCGTCGTGAGCCGTGGGAAGACGGCACGCCGTGCCGTGTGGTGTTGATGGCGACCCGTTGGCACGAGGACGACTTGACGGGTAAGCGTGTCCCGGAGGAACCCAAGATCGGGGACAACTGGGCGAAGATCAACCTGCAAGCTATCTGGACTCCAAGCGACGATGAACCTGCGGACCCGTTGGGCCGTGAGGAAGGGCAGGCGTTGTGTCCGGAGCGGTTCACTGCTCAGGACCTGATCGAGATCCGGGACGGGTCCGCTGAGGGTTCGATGTGGTTCCAGGCCTTGTATCAGGGTGTGCCGTCGTTGGATGACGGCAACATCATCAAACGGCCGTTCAACTACTACGAACTTGAGGACGGGATTTATTCGACGACGGATGCAAACGGCGCTGTCGAGTACGTGGAGGAGTACGACTGCTACCGGTTCGCTACGTTGGACGTTGCTGGCACGGACACGAAACGGTCGGACTACACGGTGATGACCGTGTTTGACGTGTCGAAGGAAATGCCTCGCCGGTTGTTCCTACGGGCGGTGGAGCGTGAACGGATCACGACCGAGCATCACGAGTCGTTGGTGTTGGACTGGTACGACTATTACGGGTTGCAGGCGATCCATATCGAGGACAAGACGTTTGGTACGAACTTGATCCGGCGGCTTGTTGGTGCGCCGGGTGTGGTGGTGCAGAAGTTGAAAGCGGACACGAACAAGGTGATTCGGTCGCTTCCGGTGCAGTACGAGATTCTGAACGGTTTGTTGTGGTTCCCTCAGAGGGCTGACTGGTTGGGCGAGTTTGAAAAGGAACTTACGAAGTTCCCGAAGACAACGCACGACGATCAGGTCGATGCGTTGAGTTACGGGGTGCAGGTGTTCAAGACGTTGCCTGCGTGGGTTGCGCCTAGCTGGGAGCCGGTGACGATGGAGGAGCGGTTGGCTGCGCATCGGGCGGAGCTGGCGGGTAGGCGGGCGAGTAAGCGCCGCAACATTCCGGTTATTGGCAGGTGGTGATCTGCTATGATGCTGGGAGCCCCCTAGCATTGGAGTAAACGTGGCTGTTTCGTACGCCTCATGGACGTTGATTGCTGATTATGGTTTGGACTCGCAGTTCTTTCACTGCTCGACGTGCGGCATGCCGCACCGTACCGGCACGAACGAGCCGGTGTTGCGCGGCAACCACATCGACATGGAAGGCTTCTATGACATCTGTGTCGATTGTGCCAGGCACGCCGGTAAGCTCGTGGGGCTTATTGACCCTGAACAGATCGACGCTACGGTTGCCGAGAACGTCGAGTTGAAAGAAGCGAATGATGGATTGGCCCGTAAGTTGGAAGCGGCCCAGAAGCTCCTCGAAGCGTACGAGACGGCCGAGGATGCAGGACTATGATTGGGGCTGTGTGGGCGCTTGCTTTGACGAATGCTGCCCTCGTTGCGGCGATTGTTGCGATAGTGAAGAATGCTCAGGGTGAGCGTGAGCGGCTAACTGCTGCTGCTTTCCAAGCTAATCATCTGCCTGACGCTGCCCGCAGGGTCGTGAAGTCGCAGGAAGATGAGCGGGTCAAGGCGCATCTGAAGATGCAGAAAGAGTTGATGGAGAACGGCGGGATCTTTCCCGAACCGCCGTCCGTCAAGAAGCCTGAAGGCATTTGAGCTAAGATTGTCGCATGGCTGACACCTCTACGTTTACCTCCACGTACGGAGGCCAGGACGACAACGCCGCCGAGATTAGTTACCTGTATTGGGAAGCTGTTCAGGGTTTGCGGTCAGAGACCCGTGACTACTGGATGAACCATTCGTTCCTTCATGGATACCAGTGGCTGTACTTCTCTGAGGCTAGCGGTACGCTTGACGAGATCCCGTCAGATCCAGAGCGTGTTTGTGCCACCGTGAACCGGATGTGGCCGAACACTCGAACGATTATTTCTACGCTGATGCAGCGTGAGCTTCAGTTTGAGGTGCCTCCGTCGGCGGCTGATGACTCGCATGTGCGAGGCGCCCGTCTGGCGGAAACGATTGCGCGTACTGTCTGCCACGATCACGACTGGGAGTCGCTGCGGGAGCATATGTACTATGCCGTCATGAAGGGCGGCACCGCTGCGATGTGTGTCGATTGGGATCCGGATCTTGAACCGACCCTGGCCGACGACATGCAGGGGTCGCCTGACATCAAGGGCGACACGTACGAGGAGCATCTGAACATTACCCAGTTTGTGGTGGAGCCGGGCGCTCGTTACCCGGAGAAGGCACGGTACTGGATCAAGGCTGTTGCGTTGCCGCCGGAGCAGGTGCAGGAAATGTTTGATCTGGAAGAGCTGCCGCCGTCGGACGCTACCGCCGGTCTTGCTCCGTTCCACCGCAAGTTGATGTCGTTTGATCGGGGCGGCGATGCTGAGCTGACCGAACTTACGGCCGTGTTGACGTACTATGAACGACCAACGAAAGACAACGAGGACGGGCGGGTGTGCGTCGTTGTTGACGACAAGGTCGTGTTTGATGACGTGTGGCCGTTTCCGTTCAAGGACCGCTTGAACCTCGTTATTGTTCGTGAGACTCTGCGGGAAAACCGGTGGACGGGCGACACGGTGTTGACGGCTGCCCGGCCGCTTCAGACGTTGATGAACGTGTCGTGGTCGAGCATCGCTGAGCACATGAAGCTCGCAGGTAACGCTCGTCTGATGGTGCCGTACTCCAGCATCGAGATGATGGATCAGCTCACCGATCTTGCCGGTGAGGTTGTGCCGTACAACGATTCGTTGCCGGTCAAGCCGGACTATTTGACTCCGCCGCAAATGCCTGCCTGGTGGATTCAGCAACCGGCCCGGTTGGCGGACGAGATGGACGACATCATGGGCGTTCACGATATTTCTCGAGGATCGGCCCCGGCCAACATTGAGTCTGGGTTTGGTTTGACGATCTTGGCTGAGAAGGACTCGACCCCGATCGGGCGTCTTACGAAAGAGGCTGCCGGTGCGTTCGGACGTTTGATGTCGATGGTGCTTGCTATTTACGAGGACAAGACGAAGGACTTGAAGCAGTCTCGTCGGGCTACCGTCCGCATTCCGGGCAACGCCCCGATCGACGTGCAGTGGAACGGCAAGGATCTGCGTGGGCAGACCACGGCGATCGTGCCGAAGGAAGCTATCCTGCCTCGGTCTCGTGCAGCGTCGATGGAGTTCGCTAAGGACATGCTTCAGACGTACGGCCCGCAGGAGATCACTCCGGCCACGTTCATTGCGCTTGCTGAACTTCCGAACGGCCGAGATCTGCTGGCGGTCACTTCGCCAGACGTGGACCGTGCCCGCCGTGAGAACGCCCACTTCGGGTTGGGTCGCCAGTCGGTGCCGTTCTCGTGGGACAACCACGAGATTCACATTGCGGAGCACAACAAGTTCCGTAAGACGATCGACTACGAGATGTTGTCCAACGAAGACAAGGACATGATTGCCGAGCACATTCAGGCGCACGCTACGCTGGCTGCTGAAGAGATCGGTGATGCCCGTAACCGGACGAACCTGGACCCGGCGTTGGGTATGGCCCCGACCCCGGCAGAAGGTCCTAGGGTTGAGCCGTTGCCGCCGATGGACAGCTTGCCGCCTTCACCGATGACGCCGCTAGGACCGCCCGACGTTCCTGCCGGTCCGGTCGGTCTTCCGACCGTAGCGGCCGATGCGTTGGAAGGGATGGGGCAGCCAGGACCGACCCCCGAGGCTGCTGCGTCGGACATCATGGAGTTAATGCGTCAACTAGGTTGATCTGCTACAATCTTCGATAGCCCCTACCAGTGACCAGGAGTCCTGATGTCAGATGAAGCAACCCCCGAATCTTCTGCGGCCCCGCCGTCGCCAGAGGCAGTGAGTGCGGCCGCCGAGGCAGCGGCCGTTCCGAAGGCCCCGGAGCCTCCTGCCCCTGATCCTGAGATCGAAGAGATCCCAGAAGGCGACACGTTTGATCGTGCCTACGTGGAGCGTCTGCGTGGCGAGGCAGCTAAGCACCGTACCGCTAAGCAAGACATGCTTCGTCACTTCGACGGGTACAGCGACGCTGAACGCACGAGGTTCCTTGAGCTTGCTGCTAAACTGCAATCATCGCCAGAAGAAGCCCTGGAGGAGTTCCGGGGTGTCACCAACCGCCTTGCTGCCCAGCTTGGCAAGGAGCCTTTCATGAACGAAGCCCCCACCCCTGATCCGATTCCGGTGTCGGAGCCCGAACCGGTTGATGCTGGGTCGGCGTTGACCGCTAGCGACGTTGAACGTCTCGTGACCGAACGTATCGAAGCTGAGCGTAACGCTGCGGCGCAGCAAGAAGAGATCAAGTCGACGTTCGCTGAAGCTGAGGCATTGGACAATTCGTACAAGGACCCGACGGTCAAGTCGTACCTGTTTGCTGTCGCTCAGCACAACGGCACGGATCTTGCTGGCGCTCACGAGATCATTCAATCGCAGCGTCAGGCCGCCGAGGACGAAGCCGTTGAACGGTACCGGCAGTCGCTGCGTGAAGGCGGCACCCCCGGCCACCCACCTCGCCTCCCCGCAGGCGACCCGGCTACCGCCACCAAGAACCAGGGCCCCCCAAAAACCCTGGAAGAGGCCCGTGCCCGTGCAGAAGAGCGCTTCCGAGCCACGTACGGCAACTAACAGCAGCCCTGCATAGCACGACGAAAGGCCGCCCTACGGGGCGGTCTTTCTGTTTGTGCTACCATAGACGTCATAGGCGCAGCGGCTGGCCCAACGCTCCTAGTGCAGCAGACGGGACTGGATCCTCGAAGCTCCCCAACCCAAACCAAACCTACGCCCTACGGGGGCAGAAAGAGGAAAGACCATCATGGCTCTTGACTTTTCCGCAGCCTCGGCTGCACTCAAGGAAGATTACCAGCCCGCTATTCGTGAACAGCTGAACCAGAACATTATGCTTCTGGCGCAGGTCGACACGAACACTGCGGACGTTGAAGGTGAAGAGGCGGTCATGTCGCTTCACACCGGACGTAACTCGGGCGTTGGCGCCCGCGCCGAGTCCGGAACTCTCCCCACCGCTGGTCAGCAGGCCTACACCAAGGCTCGCATCCCGGTGAAGTTCAACTACGGTCGCATTCAGGTGACCGGCCCGATTATCGAAGGCATGAAGTCGGACCGCGGTTCGTTCACCCGTGCCATCGACTCGGAGTCAAAGGGGATCGTTTCCGACCTCAAGCGTGACGTCAACCGTCAGTGCTACACCCCGTCGACCGGCATCATCGGTACCGCTGTTACCGTTGTGACCGGCGCTTCGGGCACCATTGTGTTCGGTACCGAGGCTGAGGCCCGTCGTCTTGAGGTCGGCATGCTTGTCGACATCTACGACGGCGACTACGCTGCGGACGACACCTCCGTCACCGTTACTGGCGTGAGCGTCAGCACCAAGACTGTCACCTTCGACAACCTTGCTGCTGCGGTCGACGCTGGCGACTGGATCGTGCGTGCGGGTGTTGTTCCGGTTGCCATCAGCTCGAAGGCTACCGAGGACTCCGCCAACGAGATCCACGGTCTGGAAGACATCATCAACGATGGCACCAGCACCGCAGGTCACTCGGGCGGCCTTGCCAGCCCGTGGCTCCACGGCATTGACGGCAGCTCGACCACGATCTGGTCCTCGTACCAGAACGCCGTCGGCGCTGCTCCGACCGACTCGGTCTTCGAGGAAGCGATGGACGAGGTTTACCTCGACAGCGGCCAGGACGTTGACCTCATCGTCACCTCCCACAAGGCCAGCCGTGCCTTCGCTGCGACGCAGAAGTCGAACAAGCGCTACGTGAACAACTTGGACCTCCAGGGTGGCTTCAAGGCCCTCTCCGTCCAGACCGGCCGTGGCGAGGTTGCGCTCTACCCCGAGCGTGACTGCCTTGACGACGTTGCGTTCCTGCTTAGCACCGAGAACGTCATCCAGTGGGTCATGAGCGACTGGTCGTTCATGGACCGTGACGGTTCGGTGCTCAGCCGTGTGGCGAACACCGACGCCTACGAGGCTACGCTGTACAAGTACCACGAGCTTGGTACCGACAAGCGTAACGCTCACGGCAAGCTCACCGGTCTGACCGTCTGAGTCTGACAGCTACCTGTCACTAAGGAGGCCCGGGCTTCGGCCCGGGCCTTCTGCCGTTGTGGTAGCATGAACGCCATGCCCCTGAAGCCTGTATTTGATCCCCGCCAGCAGCTTGCTGATCGACTTATCCGGCCGCTGCGTGAAGGCAAGCCAGAGCTGGGGTGGGATGGAGATCCCGATCTAATCCTTGTGTTTGAGCGCATCTCCAACCGGTGGGAGTTGTGGAGGCACGAGCCGCTGCGAGGCGACCCGGATCGTCACATTATGGTCGCTAAGGGCCCGGTGGGGCAGGACTTGAACGAGGATGCGGTCAACTTGTTGATTATGCGGCTGCGAGATTCTGACACGCACCGGGGCGGTAACAGTGCCGAGTCGATCGTTGAGAACGCTATTGCGCACAACGACCGGTTGACGAAGAACGCTAACGCTAAAGCAGCAGACGCTATCGCTGAGCCGTTGGCTAAGTTCTATCACGAGGCAGGCAAGGCCCTGGGCGTCACGCAGACTACGTTCGGGTTCTAGGTGCTAGACTCGTAGCATGGCTACGCAGCTCTCCGAAATCCGCACCGAGATCCTTGAAACGGCCGGGCTAGCGTCCGACGACTCCCGCTTTCCGGACGCCACTATGAACCGCATCGTCAACCGGGCGCTGCGGGCAATCAACGCTGAACGTGATTGGCCCTGGAACCAGCGGCAAACGAACCTGACGACTACGGCTAACGTCCAGTACAACAGCTTTCCCACCCAGCTTGCTAAGGTGCTGCGGCTAGAGATCGACGGCCGCAACTTGCAGCAGGTGACCCCGCAGGAAGGCGGCACCTACTCGCAGTTGACCGGCGAGCCGCACGTTTACTGGGTTGAGCACGACAAGATCCACTGGGGCCCAGTCCCCGACGGCGCATACACGGTGTACTGCGCCTACCACGGCTACGAAGACGCCCTGTCTGCCGACGGCGACACCCCGAACCTTCCGGACCGGTACATTGACTGGCTTGTTCAGACTGCTCTGGTCCAGATCTCTCAACGTATCCGAGACACCGACCTGTACTCGATGGCTGACCGTGAACGTCGTGCCTGGTCCCGTAAAGCCGCCGACGACGCCCGCAGGTCCGCTGCATCATCAAAGGTGAAGTCACGAGACGATTGGTGGATCTGACATGAAACGCTCCGTGCGGGCGTACTCGGAGTGGCGTCAGGGTTCATCGGCTTCGGCGGATCCAGGCAGCTCCGAGTACAACAGCGAGAACGCTCAGGTTTACGAAAACGGCAATCTTGGGCCTCGACCGGGTTGGAAAGCTATTTCTGATTCGGCGGGGACCCGTGTCTTTGACCCGGCAGCCGACTCGTTGCTGGGTCTGAGCTGGTATCAAGAAACGAACGCCGCCGAATACTTGGCGGTCGTGTTCGACGATGCCGGTACCGCCAAGTTTGACACGCTGCCGCTGGCGTCCCCGACGTGGGCTGCCGGTCAAACCCTGACCGACCTGGCGACCGGCGCAGACAACCTGTACCCGCCGAACTACGACGACACGGTCAAGGTCCTGACCTCGTTCGATGGGTCGATCATGTCCGCCCTTGGCCCGCATCTGCTGTTCGCTACGGCTAGCTCGATCGGTACCGTCGCAGCGATTACCACCGCTGACGGTGACGCCCGATCCGTGACCGTCAACCGAGAACGAGCTTACTACTGGGGCATCAACGCCCGCCCTGGACGCATCTACTTCTCGGACGCTGCCGACTTCTCAACGGTTGGTGCGACGTCGTCGTTTGACACGAACGCTGACGTGGACTCCTACGCCGGTGCTCCGACGGGTGCGTGGTCCGTAAAGAACGCCCTGCTGATCGCCTGCAAAGACAACCGGTGGCTCGTGTTGACCGGCGCCTCGCCCGATACCGGCTCGCTCAAAGAGCTAGGGCAAGACGTTGCCCCTATCCACGGCACCGCCACGATCGTAGACAACCAGCTGTGGTTCCTGTCCCCGACGGGACACGGTCTCGTGGTTGCTACCCCGAGCTTTGTTGAGTCAGAAACGCTGCGGCATATGTCGCCGTTGGCGTACCCGGGCTCGAGTCTTGCCCGCCCGAACAACTCGTTCATGCCGCAGTCGGCGGTAGGTGACGACATCAACGGCAACCTCATGCTGCCCGGCCGGTTGACTGGAGACGACGACGAGATCGTTGCGGTCGAGCGAGTCAACGAAGTGTTCAACCTGTCTCGCTGGGACACCAGCACCGCCCCGCAGGACATCGTGTTCTCGGGCGGGCGACCCAACGAGATGTACGCTGCTGCGGACCTCGGCACGTCGTGGGCGTTCTACAGTCGAGATCACACCCTAAACCGTCCAGCTAACTCCGGCGACAGCAAGTCGGTGTCGCTGACAAACGAAGCTAACACGGCTTCTGGCACTGATGTGGTTGTAGATCTCGGATCTATCTCTGCCCCGAACGGCAAGATCGTTCGACCGGTCAAGGTTGTGCTCGACATCGACTACTGGAAGGGCGGCAACTACTCTGCACCAGAGTTGGCCGTGGACGCCACGGTGCACGGCACCGAAGCTACGATCCCGCAAGACTCAATTGCTCAGCAGACGGTCACGACGACCGGTTGGGCTGACACGTCCGGCAACGACCCGTACAAGCGTCGAGTGCCCGTGGCGCTCCCGAACACCCAGTTCGGTACCCGGTTCTTTATTAGGCTCACGTACGACAACCTTTCCCTCAACAACGTGCAGGTGTACTACGACGAGCAGGATGACCCCCGATGAGCGGGCGCACATTCACGTATCAGGGCAACTTTGACGACTTCGTTCGGTTCTTGCTTCCTGACGTTGAAATGTCAAGTCGGCGCAAGTCGGTCGGCATTGGCGACAGCATGCTTCGAGAGATCGAAGAGTTCATGAACCGGTTCGTGGTGACCGCTGTCAACGACGATGGTGACATCATCTTTGACGCCGCAGGTTCGTACACGTTCCAGGGCGACGTCATTATCGGTGGCGAGCTTCAGTCAAGTAACTGGGTCAACGACACGGCTGGGTGGCAGCTGCGGTCTGACGGTACGTTTGAGTTCAACAGTTCCGGTGACGTCCGGGGCAACCTTGGCGTGCACGGCGACATGACGATGTTTACCGGCGGCGCTATGAAGACGAACGCTTCGGGTCAGCGTGCAGAGATTTCTGAGGCTACAACGTCGACGTCGATCGTTGGTGGCGCTGCAAACTTTTCCGGTGTCGATCTGTACACTGGCGATGCCGCCGAGGTAGAGCCTGGGCTGTTGGGCATCGCAAATACGGCCGCAGGCAGTTCTACCGTGGTGCTTGCAGCGGCAGATATGTACGGAGTTGGGCAGCGCCCGTATCTGTACATGGGGTCTAACACTGCGGGCACGTTGGATACCCGGCTGAACGATCCGAGTCGTGTGTATTTGACGGCCGGTAACACTTCGGTTGACATCAACCAGACCGGCATAGACATCCGTGTTGCTGACGGTTCTTTCGAGATTGGTGTCAAGAATCTTCCCTCTGGAAGTTACCATGACAAGATCTTCCTAACCGAGGATCTTGTCACGTTCACGTTGAACAACGCTGAGCAGATGCGGTTGAACACTACGGGGCTCGGCATCGGAACCAACAATCCGACGCAGGCTCTTGATGTTGCTGGTACAGCTACAGCTACGGCTTTGGCGGTGACGGGCGAGTTTACGTTGCCGACCTCGGATGGCTCCGCCGATCAAGTCTTGGTCACCAACGGCTCGGGCACGGTTAGTTGGGCAACTCAGTCTACTAGCAGCCCTGGCGGGTCGGACGGGCAGGTGCAATACAACAACGGCGGCTCGTTCGG
>WLWH01000373.1_pt1 | contig 37222 bp, 43 predicted proteins | sample 6712741 | NCBI WGS metagenome assembly WLWH01 (sample SAMN12718694, study PRJNA515312) | sponge metagenome | isolation source: marine sponge | host: Mycale hentscheli | place: New Zealand: South Island, Marlborough, Capsize Point | collected 2003-05-01
ATCAAATTCCAGGATTCACAAATCTTTCACACCCGAATGCTATTATTCGATTTCATTCACAAAACGAGAAATTTTTAAAAATGAAGAGAGTTACTTACAAAGTTGAGTTGACAGAAATGCAAATTGGACTGCTCGAAATAGCCTGTGATGAAATGGTTAAACAGGCAATGGTCAAGAGGTCTAAAGTCAAAGGCGACTCAGCTGAAGCCCGGAAAGAGGTTGACGACTACCAAGGATTGATTGAGGAATATATGGAAGCAGGTTATGAGATGTACGTCGCCCTCGATAAAATCGAATCAGGAGAATAAAGTGAGTAAAAAAAGCGAACTAGATGTGAACTGCGAAAACTTTATCCGGTTTGTTGAAATCAAGATTCCACAATCTGACGATGATCAGATAACCAAAGTGCTTAACCTTGTTAGTGGAAAGATAAAGAAGCCGGGCGGTTTGCCTAAGCGAAAAATAACCTTGCTAAAAGAAGCAAGACAGATGCTGATCAATGAATTAGGTGATCGAATTGTGCGGGATTGGCTAAAAAAAGGAATCAAATAATGGAAAATAAAATAACCTGCGATTGGTGTTTTCAGGAACCAAAAGAAGAATTGGCGCAAGTCGAAGAATACAGTTGCGCTTGGTTATGCGAAAAATGCTTTGACGAATACCAAGAGATGGATAAGGTAGAACCTTTAGTATCCTAAAGTATCCTTTAACCATAGGAGAAAGAGACGTATGTGGGGGAAATCCCATATACGTTTCGTTCAAGGCTTCAAGTCAAGGATATTATCGGGCACCTATTTATACACGCGCTGGTCAAACGCGGGGGATCAGTCTCGTACAGCCCTGATATCGTATTGATTGAATCCGGGGTTACCCCGAAATCCCACTTAAACCCGTTTTGGTTACTGCGCCTTCTCTTGTGGAAAGCATACCTTCACGCCGTCTCTTAAAAGCGTGTCCTGGAATCTGCCAACTGGTGAGTGAGATGTAGGGATTGGTAGCCCTGTAGTTTTAGTGCTGTCTCACGCCCGCAGCAAGAGGTGCGCCATGTTGCCCGGATCGTTGATTACTGACTTGGAGATCGCGGATGACGCGTACAAAAAGAAAAATCTTTTCCTATATTGTAACCAGAATAGGTTAAGTGCTTGAAAAATAAGGACTTTATTTATGGCAAATCCAGGGTCAAATTGGTATGACCATCATAATGACCATCATACGGATTCCCTTTAAAGTCAACGAGTTACGCCCATACGGTTACAGAGTGAAGATGTCTAACAAACAGCCTGAGGAGGGCTAATGCAATATAGAGCGATTGATAAGTTTATGACCACAGCAACCAACTACCGCAAAAAGGCGGTAGCAACCCTAGCGAATACTGGGGTAGCAGATTGGGAATACTTTAAGAACAAGGTAGTTGACCAGCTGGAGCGCCTGGAAATGCTAAAGTCAAGAGGAGATGACTTTGAACTTGAAAGGCAGGAGGGTAGAGACCACATCATGTATGAGTACCTTAGAATCTGCACTTTTGACGGCAAGCCTGAGGCTACCTGCGGAGACCCGCTAGACCACAACATAAGCCACGAGGACTTAATATAATGAGATTGATCAACTATTTTGTGAGCGAACTGGATGGAAAAAGACCCTCACCAAAACACTTACGCCTCTTAAAGGCTTACTACGAGCGACAGTTGCAAATGGATGCCTTTATTGGAGACACTAGATTTGAAACTTTCATGCGGGAGAAACCCAAATACAACAGGAGAGATAAGTAATGAGTAACAAGAAGAGATGCAGTGGATATAAGGGTCATTGGGAGTGTGTTGATGAGTACCCGGATCATCAGGTTCCGGTTGAGAACTTTGGTCCTGCCGGAGATCGGCTTCAGGCTAGATGCCGGAAGTGTATGAAATACCGATCCGACATCCATAACGCCATTCGAGACCCCATCAGAAGCGCAGTATTGAAGTTTGCGAAAAGTGAAGGGATCGTCGTCAACCGGGCGGAGTGGAGAGCGCTACCTAAATCCTATAGGGATGAGGTGACTCAGCGTTGGCATGAGCAGAACCATCATAGCAACGTAATCCCATTCAAGGTTAAACAAGTAACCAATCCAACAGCAACCCTAAAGTCAATGGTAAGGAACGATGGGCTGCCTGAGGGAATTGTAACGAAGTCTGAGAAGAAGGTGAGACGTGAAGCCAAGAAGATTAAGTACAGTAAGCCGGGGTGGGTGTATGCACTCAAGGATCATATGAAACAACCTGGATTTCTAAAGATAGGATCAACCAATGACCTCAGACGACGCTTGGCTGACTTCAATACTGCGGGTGACTTCGAGATGATGTACTTTCGCAAGGTGCCAGACTGCAAGAAGGCTGAGACTGATGTCCAGATTCGCTTCGAGGAGCAGAACCACATCAGGGAATGGTTTAAGGTAAGCCTTAAGGATGCTGTAGAGGCAATTGATATTGTGGCAGACCTTTCTGTTGACCCTGATTGGGAAGGCATCGTAGATGTAGGAGACCCTTATGAATCCTAACAACTTACCTAAAGGCTTTGACTTGCTTTGGAGTGCCTACCCTAAGCAAAGACGCGTTGGCAAGGGTGCCGCGGTCAGAGCCTATATTAAGGTTGGAGGTCAGGAGGTGTTGCCTGAAATCCTTGCAGACCTGAAGTCGAGAACATGGCCCGATGAAGCCCAATTTATACCTCATTTATCCACCTACCTGAATTCATGGAGGTGGTTAGACGAGAGCACAAATGAGGTTGGCGAGGATGATCCAGAGTTCTACTTATGAGTACTGCCCTGGATAAAGAACTATTCCTTGATCTTGATGGGGTCAACCTTTCAGACTACGCGGTGAACAAGCATGAGATTAAGGGAGCAGTCAGTCACACCTCAGCACTTATGGATTACTTTGCGAGTGATCCCAACTCTAAGGGTTGTTGGTTGCCCTTTAACTCATCCGGAAACTTAAGGTTCAGGAGAGGGGAATGCGCGATCTGGGCAGGACCTAACTTCAGCGGCAAGAGTTCCTTACTCACAATGAGCCTTTTGTATTGGCTCAGAGGTGAGAAGTTTGCCGACACTGAGCAAAAGTTCCTGCTGATATCTCCTGAGATGTCACCCCTACAGAACCTAGCAAGATGCGTTCAGCAATGTGTTGCCAAACTTCCAGGACAAGTAACTGACTCTGACGTTGCCGCGGCTTGCGCCTTCTTGGGTAATAGGCTTTTGATTCTAGACCACGTTGGTCAAGTAGATATTGATGATATGGTGAACACCATCTATTATGCCCAACAAGAGCACGGCATCACAGGCGTAGTGTTAGACAACCTTTCGGTTATGCGCTTACCGGGAGGATCGTTTGATTCCAATTACGCACAGCAAGACCTGTTAAGCCAACTCATTGAATGCTCTCGGTCATCTCAGGTAGCAATGCACGTTGTTGCCCATACTAGGAAGCCATCAGCAGGTGAGAAGATGGATCGGTATTCGATCAAGGGGTCAGGCGCCATATCAGACCTCGCAGATAATGTACTGCTCGTTGAGAGGATATTCGCTAAGGAGAAGGCGTTGCAGAACATAAACCTGGATCCTGAAGATCGAGAGAAGTGGGAGAGAACACCAGACTCTAGGTTAATAGTTGCTAAGCAGAGGCATGGCACCGCTTGGACAGGAGACATTAGATTGTTCTACGACCCCTACTCAATGAGATGGAGTGAGCAGAAGAACGCATCCTTCAGAGCCTTTGAGGAGTGTGAGGCTTTATCTGAGTTGGGTCAGGGTAACTCAAGGGGTTATCAGTCTTGGTGAAGCATTGCATTAACTTCACTCAGGAGGAGTTCAACAAGGAGCAAGCGATTAAGAAGTTCTACTTTGCCAAGTGGTGTGCCTCAACCAATCGCCATGAGGTGTTCAAAGACAAATACAATCAGACCCTGAGAGAGTATAAGGAGGAGATTGACCATCATAAACGGAGAAAACATGAAGCCTCAGAGCGCAAAAAGTAAAGGAAGGAAGTTTCAGCAAGACATTAAGTCAATGATGTTGTCTCTTGCACCCCAGCTGGAGAAGGATGATATTATCAGCACGTCGATGGGATGTGGGGGAGAGGACCTACAGTTATCTCCGGCTGCCCGACGCGTGTATCCTCTTGTAATTGAGTGTAAGCATCAGAAGCGTATCAATTGGCATGAGGCTTACTCACAGGCTCTTGAGCACGCGCAAAAGGGTGAACCTATAGTAGTAGGTAGGCGAGACCGGGAGAGCGCTAAAGTCCTTGTAGACGCTGAGTTTTTCTTCTCCCTTTTTAATCAATAACTTAAGCCAATATGGTTACTATATGAGGAAGTAATTTAGTTAGTCGGCAATCCCGGCTTCACGTCCCTCATTACCCTTACAGGTTTTGAGGGATTTTTTTACCTAAGGAGCAATATGAAGTTTACTAATAAGTCGGGCTTACCTAAAGCCCTCTATAACTTTCTGAGTTATAACGATTACAACATGAGTGGTCAGCGTTTTCATATAAGTGCCACGCGCTTAATTGATAGCCCTCAGGTTGCTGAACTCTACCAAGAGCATAAGGATGAGATCGAAGAGGATGTTCTAGATCGCTTATGGTCAGCGGTAGGTAGCGGTGTGCATACAAGACTAGAGCAAGCGAACGCTAATGATCCTGATGTCATAATGGAGAAGCGTTTTATTGCCGAGATTGCAGGGAAGCTGGTATCCGCCCAAGTGGATGTGCTGTCAGTCCCTGACGCTACATTAATAGACTTGAAGACGACATCAGCCTGGAAAATCGTAAATAAAGACTATAAAAAGTTTTCTGAGCAATTGAATGTACAGGCTTACCTTGCCCATATGTCAGGTTGGAACATCCAGAGGATTCAGGCTGCGGTAGTGTGCCGTGATTGGCAGAAGATGAGGTCTAGTGATGCAGGTTACCCCAACACACCATTGCAGATTATTGATCTCAAACTGTGGTCACTTGAAGAGCAACTTGATTTCATTAAGAAGCGCTTAATGATGCACTTTGGACCTGAGGATAAGGTCTGTACTGATGAAGACCGATGGTTTAAGCCTGGATCCTTTGCGGTAATGAAGAAGAACAGGAAGTCTGCATTAAGATTATTGCCTACTGAAGAGAAGGCTTTGTCTTGGGCTGCAAAGAACGGACATACTGGAAAGGATATCTATATTGTGGAACGCCCCGCCACATATAACCGATGCGATAATTTCTGCTCGGTTTCTAAATGGTGCAAACAATATCAACAAGCCACATCGTAAGGAGAATTTACCAAATGGCAACCGATACAATCAAAGTAGTGTCACCTGTGTGTGAAGCACGTTTCCCTAACCTAACCGAGACCGAGAAGTTTGAAGGCACTGATACTGGCAAGTACAGTCTGACAATGGTAATTGATCCTAAGGACATTGCGCCAATTGAAAAGGCAATTGCTCAGGCAAACGGCGGTAAGGGCAACAACCCTTTAAAGCAAATCCCTGCTGATGCAGATTACGACGGCGGGAAATTTAAACTCAAAGCCAAGAGTAAGTTTCCTGTGACTGCTGTCAATCAACAGAAGGAGGCTATTGACCTTGGGCGAGTTGGAGGAGGTGCATCTATTCGCACCATACTTACCTTTGCCCCTTACACCCAAGGCGGAGGTGGAGTCACGGTTTACCTTGGCAACATCCAAGTCTTGAAAGAAGGCAAGTCTAATGATCTTGACTTTGGTGATCTTCCAGAAGGCTACGGAGAGTTTCCAGATGGCGACTTACCGTTCTAATCCACGTAGACGTAACCCTGTAGCCCGGCACTCCAAGCATAAGCCGGGCGCGGGGTCACACCCTGATAAAACTAAATACAAAAGGAAACAGAAGCATGAGATCAATGTTCTTGAGGCATACCATAGCACCGTTCAAACTGTTGGAGAAGATTTGGAATGACTGGGAGGAGGCATACAAAGCAGTCATCCAAGAGATGAAGGATGAAGAAGAAGATCGGAGGCACAACAGAGATGAAAAACGATAATGAAGAGTGGCGAGTCTATGACAATGACTGGGCTGACCGTGCGAAGGGTGTAATCTTCATTGTAGTATTTATGATCCTGCTCTTGATTGGATTGTCGTATTGCTCAAACGTCCGTGCTCAGGAAGCACCTTTAGGGGTTACCTCCAAGACCGTGCCGTTCACCATTCATTGCAGCAGTCCCACGCAGATGCGAGACATTCTCTTGGAGACTCACGGAGAGATTGCATTGGTTGCAGGTTTTTTAGAAAATGGCTACCAGTTATTGTGGTATGGGAACAAAGCCAATACCTCAATGTCTTGGGTGATTCATAAGTCTGCAACCGAGGCTTGCTTGATCTGGTCAGGCGTCTCACCTGATGGCAATGCAACCGTTGCCAACCCTGCGCCAACGTGGCCCGAAGACTCTACCAAAGAAGAGGAGTGGAACCTATGAGCGACATCATGCCCCCATATGAAGAGTTCATCTTCAAGTCCCGGTATGCACGTTGGATGCCTGAGTTAGAACGCCGTGAGGATTGGTGTGAGACAGTTGACCGATACCTTGACTTCTTCGAGGAGAAGTACCCGAAGCACGTTAAGCCGATCCGTGATGAGTTGTTCAAGGCTATATGGGGCAAGTGGGTGATGCCTTCGATGAGAGCTTTAATGACTGCTGGCCCAGCTCTAGAGCGCGATAATGTCGCAGGATATAATTGTGCATATCACGCTATTGATTCGCTACGCTCGTTTGATGAAACATTATATTTGCTACTATGTGGAACCGGGGTTGGCTTTAGTGTCGAAAGAGATGCAATCGCAAACCTGCCTGTAGTTGCTGATGAGTTTCACAAATCAGACATTGTGATTCAGGTGGCTGATTCAAAGATAGGTTGGTGTCGAGCGCTCAAGGAAACGATTGCCTTAGTGTTCTCAGGTCAGTTGCCTAGCCATGACTTCAGTAGGGTTCGCGGTGCCGGTGAACCGCTCAAGACTTTTGGCGGGAGAGCTTCTGGCCCGGCTCCGTTAGAGAAGATGCTTAAGGACATTACAGCAATCATCAAGGGTGCTCGTGGTAGACGGTTAACAAGTATAGAATGCCACGACATTACGTGCCACACTGCTTCTGCCGTGGTAGTCGGCGGCGTCCGCAGAGCAGCATTACTCAGTTTGAGCAACCTCTCAGATCAGCGTATGGCAAAAGCCAAGAGCGGTCAGTGGTGGGAGATGGACGGTCAACGTGCGATTGCTAACAACTCCGTAGCGTATACAGACAAGCCTGACGTAGGCGCTTGGATGCAGGAATGGCAGAACATTTATGAGTCGAAGTCTGGAGAGCGTGGTGTATACAATCGCCAAGCCGTGGTCAACATGATGCCGGAGCGTCGTGATCCTAACTGGCAATGGGGATGCAACCCTTGTAGTGAGATAAACTTGCGAGGATCCAGGATCAGGGAAGATGGCTCAACCGCTCATGGTACAGGCGGTCAGTTGTGCAACCTCACTGAGGTCATTGTCCGTCCTGATGACACACCTGCAATGCTTGGAAAAAAGATTTTCTATGCATCCGTGCTTGGCACTCTTCAGGCAACATTGACTGACTTTAGATACCTGAGTTCTAGCTGGCGAAATAATTGCGAGGATGAGAGACTTCTCGGGGTTAGTTTAACTGGCATAACCGATAACGAATGGCTACGCTCTGCTAGTGCTTCACAACTTCAGACACTTCGTGATGTGGCTGTAAACACCAACAAAGAGTGGGCTAAGAAGTTAGGTATCAATCAAGCGTCAGCAGTTACCTGTGTCAAACCTTCCGGGACTGTGAGTCAACTCACGAATACGTCAAGTGGTATCCATCCACGTTATGCCAAGACGTATTGGCGTCGTGTGAGACAGGACAAGAAAGACCCCATATCAGATGCGCTGATCGAAGCTGGGGTTCCTTATGTCACTGACCCATACAACTCAGACGCTTGGAGTTTTAAGTTTGCAATGGAGGCTCCAAAGGGTGCCATCTGCAATGATGACATTACCGCAGTTGATCACTTGGAGTTATGGAAAAACTTTGCACTCAACTGGGCTGAGCACAAACCTAGTGTCACAATTTCAATAAGCGATGGAGTCAATTCAGAGTGGCCCGGAGTTGGAGCCTGGATGTGGGAGAACTTTGACATTGCAAGTGGCTTGTCCTTCCTTCCTAAAGAAGATGAGAGCCACACCTATGTAGAAGCGCCATATGAGAGATGCACCAAAGAAGACCTTAAGAAGTATCCCAAGATAAAGAAGATTGATTGGGACTCCATTAAGGAATCTCAGGACAAGGAAATGGAATACGCTTGTAGTGCGGGAGAGTGTGAGATATGAACGAGTTATCCTTATTCACAGGGAGTGGAGGAGGGGTATTAGGAACTAAACTATTAGGATGGAGAACCGTAGGTTATGTCGAATGGGAAAAGTACTGCCAAGAAATCCTCAGTAAAAGAATCGAAGACGGCTTCCTCGACGAAGCCCCAATCTTCGGAGACATTGACGATTTCATCGAGTCCGGTGCAGTTAAAAAATACAAGGGCTTTGTCGATGTGGTTACAGCAGGGTTTCCCTGCCAACCATTCAGCGTTGCAGGTAGAGGCAAAGGAGAAGAAGACCAAAGGAACAAGTGGCCCCAAACGCTCCAATGTATTCGCGATGTTCGACCTCGATACGCGCTCTTGGAAAACGTCCCAGGTTTGCTTAGTTCTGGATACTTCGGCGAAATCCTCACTTCGTTGGCCCAAGTCGGGTACGATGCAGAATGGACTGTGCTCGGAGCGGATGATGTCGGTGCCCCACATAGACGCAAGAGACTATGGATTCTCGCGACTCGCCAAGACGCCAGCGGCTAGTGACGGCTACACTGGTAACCTAAAGAAGGATGAGGTTAAGTTTGGCAATAGCGGGAGCCTGGCTCAAGAGGTAGAGAGCGGGTTCTTGGAGACTCACCGGATGTGGCCCACTCCAATGGCAAGCGACACGGAAGGAGGTGTTGTAAAAGATGTAGAGGAAAGGAACGGATCGTTCAGCAGAAGGAACGCGAAGGGTGAGAGATGGGGAGTAAAGTTGAGGGATGCGGTAGCCCATGCCGAGAATATGTGGCCCACGCCTAACACTCTTGATGGGATGCCTCCTAAGTCTCCTGAAGCGTTACATAAAGAGGCAACAGTGTCTCGTCCGGGGCGTAAGCAACCCGCTAATCTCAGGGACGCAGTGAGCAATATGCAGAACTGGCCCACGCCTACAGTGCAAGACTCTAATAAGGCTACCAAGAAATGGAGGACTGATCACCAGAACAATCTAACATCAGCAGTCTTTAACCCGGATAAGGCTTTTCCTACTCCCACTTCTAGGGATTATAAGGGTGGATACACCACTGAAAGCCTGATTCGTAAGGACGGTAAATCCAGGGCAATGGATGCGTTACCTAATGCTGTGTTGGATGGCAAAGGTGTGGAGACCACTAAGGGATTGCAACTCAATCCTGAATGGGTTGAATGGCTCATGGGTTGGCCCCTGAATTGGACATCTCTAGAGAGTCTGAATGGAGAAGGGTTTCAGGATTGGATGTGTGGTTACAACTCTCAGAATCAGGCGTGGTGGAGTGAGGAGCCTGAGAATGTTGGAAGGGTTGCAAGTGGGGTGAACAAAAGGATTGACCGCCTTAAGGCTTTAGGCAACGGTCAAGTACCAATATGCGCTACAGTAGCGTGGGAAATTTTAAATCAAAGGTGAAATATAATGGATGAATTTGATGAAGAACTTAAGAAGTTAGGAAGGCATGACTTGATTGACAAGAGGGTAGGTACTGCTGATAAACCTCCATCCCACTACAACGTCGGCATCGAGCCTGTGAAGTACATCACGTCTCACGGTCTGGGATTCCTTGAAGGTAACGTGGTCAAGTATGTGACACGATACAAACTCAAGGGTGATCCCAAAGAAGACTTGATGAAGGCTAGGGTATACATTGACTTACTGCTTAAGCAGTATGAGGTCTAATGGAAATCTATTGGGGTCAAGGTAGCGCCTTTAACTTAGGCACGGTAGGAGACACTGGGGTTCGCATTGAGCGATACAATATGTCCATGAAGGGTGATCCTCCTAAGTGGAGGTTCCTGTTAGCTGACGATGAACTTACTTACTTTCACGTTGATGACAGGAACTTCTCCACTAGGGAAGACTTGGAGACCGCCGCGGTAGAGTGGTTGATCCGGGCGGGTAGATTGTCTTGGCTTCAGTAACTACTTAACCAATCTTAACTTAGGTCTAGTGGCAACCTCTGGGGCTGATAATGTTTCTACGTTATCAGGAATCCCCAGAGTGTAGTCCATAGTCTGAGACAAGTTTGAATGACCCGCCATGCCCTGGATTAATGTTGCATCTACACCTCTACGCTTGGCTTCCTGAAGCACCCATCTTCTGATGTCATGCATCCTGATGTCCTTAACACCCGCCTTGTCTGCGGCTCGTTTAAACCTAGTAGACATTGCCTGAGGAGTTAGACCCTCGAACAAGTCTCCAACCTGTTCAACAAGTTCTCTTAACCTAGGAGTCCACTTAAAGCATAATGCTTGGTGGGCTTTTTTTCGTTTCTGAACCCGGATAACAAGACCTTCATCAGTAATGCTGTCCTTATTGATTGAGAGCACGTCACCTGCCCTTAAACCTGTAAGCATACTTATTTCCATAAACAACTTGCTTTGCTTGCTTATACGCTCTCTCTGCTCCAGAGGGGCTACCCAACCAGTGTTAGCGTGCATACACATCATAATCTCAATAAGTTCATGCTCCTCAACCACGCGAACCCTGACGCGCTTCTTGGTATATTGGATGTCACCTTTACGAAATGGCGTAGTCCTCACAATGCCGTCCTTGATGCCACGCTTAAATGCGTTGCTTAATGGCGACACCCAACCATTACCTATGGTGCTTACGCCTCCTCCAGAACTTTCAATGAATCTCGTGATCATTATGGCGTCTACCTCTTTAACATCCAGATCACCCATAAACTCTCTGACCCTTTCCATACCAAGGTCATACCTATCCATTGTGGAAACACTTAACTTCTCAGTCGTGTAATCCACGGATCGTATGTAGTTATCAAGTAACTGATTGATTGTCACACCCTCAATCTCATTATTGATAAACCTGTGGTACTTAACTAAAGCCTCACCCTTGTCACCGCCTAAAGGTATCCAAGTGGTCTTGCCATTTATGCTAGGGGTGTAGTAGAACTTGCCTCTTTTCTCTTGCCAATTTTTCATTATGCTTCCTTGGTTGATTAAACTCAGACAGATTGTAACATCTAGACACAATCTATTCCTTCACACTGTAACCAATATAAGTTAAGCCATTGAATTTAGACAAAAAAAAAGCCTACTCAAGGTAGGCTGTGAAGTATTTTAACTGTATATTAGCAATCGCTTATACACTTTTTATTCAAGATAACTCCCTGAGGGAATGCGGTGACACCCCATAATTTTCCCTCTTCATCCAACGTATCCGCGATCTTGAGTACAAGGTCATCCTCGTAAGCAAGGTAACCAACAGTCACAAACTCTGGGCACTCCACCTCTTCAGCTGGCGTCCAAGATGAGTCACTAATGATGTCTACCCACTTAACCATAAGAAGTGGTGGGGGAGAGGGAGAACTGCTTGGAGGGGGAGCGACCTCCGCGTCAGTCTCCACAATCTCCCGCACCGTTCTCAATTAAGAGTTCTCGTAAAGAGCGTCTACTTTCTCTTCGATTGAGTTGATCTTCTCAATCACCTTCTCGTTCAACTCCTCCTTCTTCGCTCTCTTCTCTGCTTCCGCACGTCGCTTGGCTTCACACATTGGATCAAGGTTGTAGTTCGACCATGTGCCGTAGGTTCCAACTTCACCTGCAACTCTCTCCCAACAACTGTTGCGAGAGTCAACCTGCTCAGAGAAACTCTGGTTGGCTTTGTTGACGTATCCATTAATATCGAGCGCTGTAATCGGGGCATACGTCAAAACAAATATACCGATGGCTTCTAAAATTGGCATTACTTTCTTTCCTTTCTGTTAGTTGTTGATGATGCTCCCAACTTAAGTCGATCCCAGCTCCCACTGATGAAGCCCATGATCCGACCGCTTTGTCTGACTGTTACTCCCGCTCTACTGTTCTCTGTGAGTGGTCTATGCAACATCACCTCGAACGTACCGTCCTCATTGGCGAAGTTCATGTTAGCCTGGAATGGCAACGTGGACTTGAACCACTCTGACGCTGAGATGAACACTAGCGCCCATGCGATTGCAGCCAGCTCACCGTTGTATTCCTCATACCACTTCTGCTTAGGCTTCGTCTCATCCCACTTGAGGTTCTCGCAGATGGAGGTGCCCCTGCCGTTACCTGTACCTACCACTCCCTTGTAGGAACAGGCGATGTCACCTAACTGTTTGGCACGATCTGACAGCCCCTCTAGCGAATACTCAGAGACAACTACTGGCTTACCCAAGGAGACCGCATAAGCGATCTCTGCTTTGAACTGCTCGTCACTCAGGTTGAAGCCGGTCTGCAAGTAAACAATGTCAGCGTTAGCGACATACGCTTCCTTGCCACGCATTCCCGGAGTGAGGTGAACGCCTATTGGCTTCTTGGTGACTGACCGCAAGTCATTGATTAGGATGTTCACGTCATCAGCGGAGTAGTATTCATCGCACTCAAGGCATACTACGTAGTGACTGTTAAGGTCTTCAACTGCTGCAACGACCTCCTTCTGATACTTCATCTGATCTTGGATGCCCTTACGGTAAACGTCCGGGCTGTCATCACTAATCAGCCAAGTGACTGGGGTGATGTTGTTGTCCAAGAGTTTCTGGTAACGCGCTCTCCAAGAGTCACGGTTGACACCATCCACCCGCTTGAACATAGGGTCATGGTTGCGAGCCATGAGGTCAGCATGAGTGTCACCGTTCAACTTCAACTTCTTGATTAGGTTGTCACGCCATATCCCATTGGCATCATCAGAGAGCCAGGACAGGGTGGAGTACTCGGAAGCCCCGATCAGGAAGGTAGACTTGAAGTCTGCGATGAGTGGCTGTGAGGCTACAAAGAGGGCTATGAGACCCGATGCCACAATCAAGTGGCGTGCTAACTTCTTCATTGGTTTGCTCCCAAAATTAACTTATAGATTGAACTCGCTCTCGAAATCAGTAATTCTTCCGTGCAAGTCTGGATCAAGGAGTTCGATAAGAATCTCGTCTGTCGTATTCTTCAACTGCTCAACAGTTGTGAGTTTAGACAGATAGGTTCGGAGTTCATTTCGCCAAGCGATGATTGATGCTTGATCAGTCGGCGGGAATGGAGAGTCAACCAAAAGCGTGTAGTCGGTTGCGCGTAGCCACCGGTAGATCATCTCCCCCACAAACTTTCTTCCGATCTCCATCTGACCCGCCTGATCAAGACCAAAGTAGATATCCATTTGCCTTTGCCTGAGAGTCTCAAACATCGAGATGATTGCCTCGTATTCCGGTATAGGCTCGAACTCTTCTGGCAAGGTGGACAGTTCATTGCCATCCCTGAAGTCAGAGTAATGCTTCTGATCCGGGCTGTAGAATAGGTACGAGAATTGCCCCTTCCATTTATCCAGCTTGCCGATATGTTCCGGAGCGCGGAAATAAAAATCCTCGATTGAATCAAAAACGATTGACTCATAGTCTTTCTCGACAATGACGAAGCCGTCGTAATCTACCGTAAGTGCATCTCTAATTTTGCTCATGCTTCTACCTTTTGAATAAATTTAATTTCTCGGAAGGGAGGCTCCCAAACACGGTTACTTAAACTCGATCCGTGATTATGGGAATATCCCTGCTGATGTCCATAAGTCGCGCCACGCTGAAGTGAAGTGCCACCGTTGAGTCCGTGACTGTGCGACCCACCGTTGCCGATGCTGAGTGATGCCGAGATATTGTTGTTGCCACCCAGTGTTCCGACACTTGAGTTGGATAAACAAATAAAGTAGCCACGTAGATCAATAGTTCCGTTTGCGCCGTTGCAAATAAACCAACCCTCTGGCGCACCCGCACCCTCATACATCACAATGGTTCGATTGGCAATCTCTCCACCCTCCTCGGCTCTCGTCCACGCTTTGAGGATTGCTCGTTTCATGGAATAAGAGAATGAGCCGGAGACTCCGTGACTGTGGCTTCCACCACCCGCAGGGATAAAGTTTCCATCTGCGGCTGTTCCTGGTTTTCGACAAGTGTCGCTTCCGGAGTCATTGCTTCCGTCGGTGCCTCCGTAGTGAGTATGACTACCGCCCGCGCCTTTGGTCGAGCCTGGAATTGACTTCCCGCCTCCCGCCAGACCGATGGATGAATTGTGAATCGTGAGCGCGTAGCCATCTCCACCATTAGCCTCGGATGAGACATCAGCGGAGCCAAGCGTATCTGTATCACTGAAGACATCGACTCCCGCCGGTATCACTGCGCCATCAGTATTGTTCTTTATGAACTTACGTCGGTTCTTGGAAACGGTATAGCCGATTGTCAGGGAGTGACTGTGGCTGTCCCGATTACTTGCGCTTTGGCTTCGAGTCCAACTGCCACCGGATGTTCGGTAGTAGTGCTTATATCCTGAGTTGTTCCCTGTGTGGTTTGACCCGCCTCCGTTGGTTCCGACAGACCACGAGCCGTTCGCTCCACCAGTTGTGGTTGCATCAGATTCAGTCCCGCGAATTACTCGATCTTCAGCACCCATCCAATCTGTCCAACCTTCTGGGGTTGCACCGGAGGTGATTAGGATGACGCCAATAGGAACTGACGCTCCGCCACCGCCTCCAGAGACTCCAGAGTGCCATAAATAATTTCTTGACATTAGGCTACAACTTCCATTTCTGTTGACGCGCTGACAATCAATCCTGCGGCTGATTTTGTTATCGCGTATATGGTGAGCGAATTAGCTTTGCAGAGTGGCACTTCACCGCTCGGAGCGAATACATCAGATGACCCTTTATAGAAACCGAGAAGGACATCATTCGGGCTGTTGTTTTGAGCCACGCAAGCAATCGTATGTCCGTTGGTCATCTCCGTGAAAAAGAACTCAAACATATTTGGGTTTGCGCCCTCATCGACGGTGAACTCAATCACGCCAACTTGATCAGCGTTTGAAACGGTTACCCTGTTGGCGTTGATTGTCCAATTTTCAGCAATGCCAGTTCCGTATGGCGAGCCGTCCGTCATTGTCACCCTTCCCCACTCACCGGCGCGTCCGGCAAAGACAGGTGCTGTAGCGGTGCCACCGATGTTCACGGCTCCGTCAGAGGGTCGATACTCTGGCGCGTTGTTGCCGAGATATGGGGTCTGGTATCCGGTTGCTATTACAAAAGGCATTCCGTAAAAGTTTACATCTCCAGAACCATTGAACTTAACCTTATTGGCTTGATCAGCGGTTCCGGCGATGTCCGCTTGCACCTTCCCGCCATCAAACTTCCACTCATCATCATCCGTGAACGACAGTTCAGCCTTGCCTGACTTGATGTGAATGTGTCCGGCTTGCGTGTCGTTTATCACGCCACCAGTTGAAGCGATGATGATGCCATTGCTGCCCTGATTCTGAGTTCCCGCGCCATAACCTATCGCAACTGAGGAGGCACCTTGATTCTCCTGCCCCGCGCCTGTACCAACAGCAACGCCGTTTACACCCTGATAATTCTTCCCCGCGGCTCGACCCACGGCAACGCTCGAATCATTCTGTCCGAGTTTTCCCGCGCTTGGGCCGACTGCAACAGCAGAGTTCTTCTGATTACTTGACCCTGCGTTCACGCCGATTGCAATTGCGTCTGGTTGGGTTGTGGTCTTGGCAATGAACTGTCCGGAGACTCTTGTATTGTTGCCAACAAAAAGCTTCTCGACGCCATCAGAGTTGAATGACCACTCCGAATAGGTCGCCATCGGCGCAACATCGCTTCCGGTGTCTCCAACCACAACATCGCCTTCCATTGTTTCGACTTCATCGGTATCGACATCTGTAGACCTTGCGGCTGTTGCCAGACGATGCGTTGCAATCGTTTGACCATTGACTCGATCATAAAATAATAGATCGCCTGTGGTGCCTCCGGTCAACCCGATGGAATACCCTCCGGCGTCATTCATCATTTGAAGGTATCCATTTGATGACCCACCTCTATTATCAATCAGGATTCGATCATCCTCGACGGTGAGTCCTCCGAGCGTGGCGTCAGGAGCCTCGATTAGATTTGTCGAGATCAGTTTGTTGGCATTTACTTGAAGCCGATTGGAATTGAGTTTGGTCTGGCCCGTGGTCGTCAAATCTGGGAATGTCCAAGAACCTGTGATGATCTCATCAACATCCCTTTCCGTGTATCCAGATAGATCAACGCCACCAGTGTCGATCGAGTGCCAAGCATTGTCCTCACCCCAAATGTACAGTTCATCAGTGGCGTCAACAATGTAAGTGTCGCCCGGCTCATTGCCGGAGGACGGCAAGTCATCAACTGTCGGAACGCTTCCGATGAAGTTGAGGCCCGTGCCTGTGTCACCTTTGTCACCTTTCGGGCCGGTCAAGTCCTCGAGTTGCTCTGGAGTGAAGTCTTCGTACTCGAAGGGATCGCCCTTGTCACCTTTGATTGACTCGCCGGTATCGCCTGTCTCGCCCTTCAAGTCCTCGAGTTGCTCTGGAGTGAAGTCCTCATACTCAAATGGCTCACCTTGAATCCCTTGCGGGCCTTGGCTACCAGTCTCACCAGTCTCACCCTTTAACCCTTCAAGTTGTTCCTCAGTGAAGTCCTCGTATTCAAATGGATCACCCTTCTCACCTTGAACGCCTGGAATTTGGTTCGCCTCATACCAACGCTTATTGACCGCATCCATTTCAGTCTTAGGATCACTTAGACTTCTAATGCGATGATCCCCCATATTGATGGCGCCAGACATCGTTCCGCCTGTGAGCTGGAGGTAACGCATATCCCCATCAATGATGTTGATCTTGTCGCCTTCAATCTCTTGGCAGATGGAGGTGAGTTTATCTAAAGCATTCTCGTGAGCCTCAGCTGGGAATGCATCGTATGCGTTATACTCAGTCTCTTGGGTAATAGGAGTGTCACGGTAGATTAGGATGTCACCTGCTGATCCCGGCTCTAATCTCAGCACCCAAGGATCAGTATCAGACACAATGACGTTAGCATTCAGATCATCTGATCTTCCATCTCTGTACATCCACTTAATCTGTACAGGGTCAATTGCCTCAAAGGTTATTGTAAAATCTTTGGCTGTTCCATCCCATTCATAGGCAACCTCGATATTCTGATTATTAATTGTCATTGAAATTTATCCCAGTTTTCAGTTACCGCTCTTAAGTAAAATAGATTGTTAAATGGCAACATTCTTAAACCTCTAGCTCTGTCGGAATCTGACAATTGTTCACCAGAAGCCCATCTTGATACAGCATTAAAGGATGACCCAATATCTTCAGCAAGACCGACTGTTGGACCGAACAAGTCCTGAACGATGCTTCTGGAGTAATACTTTGAAGCGCCCTGGATCCCTAGTTTCTCTCCAAGAGTAAACCAGTTATTAGATAACTCTTGAGACATTGAGATGGCATCAGAGTACAGACCAAGTGCGCCTCCCCTCAGCAGACCTTCATACGCTAAAGTTTGCCACTGATCTGACATAGGTCTGTCATAAAGTTTCTGCCTCAACATATAGGTTCCTGTTCCCATAACAGTCAAACCTAGGAATCCAAATGCCATATGAGCATCACCCATTGCAATTCCCTGAGCCATAGGTATCGTGGTCTTGTTTATAGAGGAAGAGCCAAAGCCTTTGTACTGACCGACAAGTTTCATTGCGGGTGATTGAGCCATCCACCTAGGAAGGTCTCCCGCCTCTGGAGTTACCACACTTCTGTTAGCGTGTTTGGTAAGTAAGGCATTCCACTCATCAGCAAGTTTGGCATCTGCCATAATCTGAGGATCACCTTTACTCTTGGCAAACTCTTCGTATATCTTCCCAGTATTGATTACCTTTACGTCATATTCGCTAGGAACAGGGTAACGCTTGTAGAGGTTATGGATTGCTTCTAACTTCTTCCTATCCATTCCATCTCTAGCAAACCATGCCAGATCACTCTTGCTCATGCTTCTAGGATTAACCTCAAGGATTCTACTGCTGTACCCAAGTATAGCCATCTCCTTGACCGCTTGGTTCCACCACAGTATCCCTGAAGCCTTGTAGAATGACTTAGATACCCTTCCTGCTAACCTTGCCCATGCTGCTTGGTTCACTCCAAGTTCTGCACTACTGTTAAGTGCATGAACCCTAGAGGCTGAAACCATTTCCATTATGCCTACCATTTCCCTGATCTCTGACCTAGTAGAACCTTCTATAACTTGGTTGAATCCTCTAAGGGTAGGCGCTACAGCCTTTGCAATGTTCTTGATCCCGGTCTTAGCAACCACACCGGCTATATCACCTAAGGAGGCAATCAGCATTGTGCCTAACTGTCGCGTAGCGTTAAACTGAGATATGACAAATGTGACATCCCTAGTCATCTGGGTGATGTTATCGTATTGCTCATTCCTTATAAGATCAATACCATGATTGATATCTTTAAGGGCTTCAGTCTCACTCTTGTCTAGAGTGTTAATTAAATCAACATCTCCAGCCGCTCTCGCTCTCTCCCTATGAAGGCTGTACTCTTTCTTGATTAACTTCTCTATTCTTTCAAGACCTTCCTTGTCTAAACCTCTACTTCTTAGTTCAAGATCAGGAAGTACAGAGGAATAATGGGCATTATTCAAATCCATGAAGTTATTCTTTAAAAAGTTGACCATCATAGTTTGGTCAATTTTCAGCACTCTAGCCTTAGTTTGGCTAGGTCCCTTACTCCCTTTATTGTCAAACCCTCCTAGAGTCAATGGATTGTTGTCCTCACTAAGCTCTTTGTATATCTCTTCTAGCCTATCGTCATAAGCCTTTGATCCTATATCAAGATTACCAAGGTCTCTACGGAACTGACGCCCCATAGCAGTATCTGCACCATATTTGGATATCTGATTGTTATACCAAGCCTTCTCAGCATCAGCGACAGCACTTTTCCATCCATCCTTATCCTTCATTACGGCTGTCTTATTCCAGGACTGGGTTTGATACCTTCTTTCCCCATGAATCCTTTCAAGTATTTCCGAGGCGGCAGTCTGGTCTCCTTTCTTATATCTCTTGATAAGTTTGAGCCAAGTGGTCTTATTCTCTATATCGTCCTCTAGCCTTTGCAATCTGCTCTGCATGGCTTGGAGTTGTTCAGCAGGAGTTCTTTTAGGCTTTGCGTTAGGGTCTAAAGCCTTACGCTTCTTTCTTTTAACCTTACGTGCATTTTCTGCAATCTTCTGTTGCTTCTTGAAGATGTCAATCTTGGCTTGATCAAGACGACGCTGAGACTTGGCAAGGCTTACCTCTGTTGCCTCTACATCAACGACGTTTTTCTCGATCTGCTTTGTCTCAAGTTGTCCTGTTTTGGAATTCCTGGTTGCAGGTGAAGTTCTGACGTAGGTAAGTTGATCAATGAATCCTTTTCGGGATAGCAGGGACTCATAATCCTTTTGGATTTTAATCAAGTCCCCATACATCTTCTTTTGCCAATCTGGAAGTTTCTCGGAAGCCTCATCTCCAAACGTCCTGAACCCCTGACCTACTTCCTCTAGGAATGCATCCCAACCCCTAAGCCTTTCTTCAGCATTCTTAACAATGCCTTTGCCACGGTTCCACTCTTTTAGAGCATCCAAGAGTACCGTATGCTGACGCCCTGAGAACCTCCCTGTTGCCGTCTCAATGGCTGTAGTAGCACTAGACATACTAGCAGTGCCAACCTCTCCTTCCTTTGCCTGTCGCGTTAGGAAGCTATTAGAGGCTATCTGTTGCCACACACCTCTAACATTCATTGAGAACTCGTTAGTAGCCCCTCTAAGCGTGGGGTTCCATTTGGAGGTCTTGGTGTTCCTGATTACAGCGGCTCCAGATAACTCGCTCCGGGCTAAGGCAGCATCCAACTCCTCAATGCTTCCGAAGTCTGAACCTAGTTCAGCGTTGATGCTATCTATCTCAATAGCCTCTTCATCAAGACCTCTTCTTATAGCGTCCCTAGCCTCGTCCCTTTTGATCCTGCTATTGGCGACAGCGCCACCAAAAGAGCCTACAACGCCACCAAGGATGGCATTTGCAGTTACATTTAGTGCGCTCTCCTTCAGGGTTCTGGCGTCCTGTTGAGTGTGAAGGGCAACCTCCAATGCGGCAGACTCGGCAGTAACCAATCCACCTATCTTGAGAGCACCCTTTGTTGCTGTAGTGGCGGCACCCACAGGGACAGCCAAGGTAGCCAGGGTAATGGGATCAGTAATACCCGCAAGGGCACCTGTCCATAGGCTGTCCCATGTACCCATCGTATCCCTGATTTCCCTAGCCTTCTTGAACTCCCTCGCAACCGCCATCTTCTGCTCGGCATCAGCCTGGCTATTAGAATCGTGTATGGCTCCCCATACAGCGAACCTCTCTTCTGGTGAGGCATCCTTATAGTTCTCATCAAGCCATTCTTCTGCTTGCCAATCAGGGTCATCCTCGAAGCCAAATACAGTTCGATCCTGAAGGTATACAGCAGTAGAGCCTAACGTGTTCTCCAGCTTGAACTGAGCGCCTATCTGATCTGCAAGCGTGTAAGGCTTTATATAGGGGTCAACGGTTCCAAACCTATTGGTTGAAGGTCTGTCGGTTGACCCCATAATTAAAGGTTGAGTCATTCTTGGTTATCGTCCTTGTTCTTTTTTAACCTTATCTCTCATGGCTTTTATATTGGCTTTTGATCTCTCAACGTCATCTTCAATGTAGTTTAACTCTGCCTCTTTTTCTGCTTCGGCTTCTAAAAGTTTATTTAAATCAATCGCTATCTTGTCTAGCATTTTCTGTTTCATATCGGGTGACGCAACAATGAAAGTCGAGTTCTGTCTTAGGTTTACCTCTTCTTCAGCCAGACGCCTAGTTTTGTAATCATCGCTTTTAGTACGAGTTTTAGCATCTTCTAACGCTTGAAGTTGAGGTTCTGACTGCGCCTTAATCAATTCATCAAGGGCTTGTATCTCCTCATACAGAGCTCTCTGCTCTTCAACTGGCATATAACCACTACCTATTTGCTCGTAGAGTTCCGCTCGTTGCTTCCACGCGTCTGTAGACTGATTGACTGCTAGACCCCAGTTAATTACCTTGTTTTGATCTCCTTGAGTTGTAGATGCTAAATTTGTTTTTAATGCTTCTATCTTTGCATCTATGTCTATTCCTTTGCGAAGTTCTGCCCCAGCTTCAGATAGCTCATCATCAAACAGTGTTACCGCACGATGCTCTTCTATAGGTAAAGGGTTTCCTTCGTCGTCGGTCATGTTGACAAGCTGTTCGCCGTTAGGGGCAAAAACTAGGTAACCTGTATCCTCAGCATTCCTTTGAAACTTTAAACCTGAAGCGTCTTCTATTTCAAATTTGGTTGCAATATCTTTTACGGTAACCCATACAGGATTATTGTCATCGCCAATCCTATTAGAAGAGCCGTAGATATTTGAGATTAGAGGGTGATTGCCATTATTCGCGTAATTTAATTCGCCATTTACATTGTACGTCTCTCTCATAATCTCAGATATTGCCAATTTAGCAGCATACTCTCCTGTCTCACTTTGGTTTCCCGCAAAGTACAACTCCTTCCACCTGACAGCCAAGATTGCCTTTATTTGATCAGTCAGTTCTGGAAGTTCAGGGTTCACCTCTCGCCTAAGATTCCATTCGTTATCGAATATAGCGTCACGATTATCCTTGTCATTAATGCCTTCAAAGCTGGCAACAAGTTCAGGCTTCTTAAGACCCTGCTCTGCAAGAAGGTAAGACTTTATTCTGTCAACCTGCTCAGCCGGTGGTAAGTGCCTCCATCGACTGCCTATCTCAGCCGCAAGTTTGACGTGCTCCTGAGAGAATCCGTAATCCTTCGCTACAGCCATAAAGGTTCCATTACCCATACGTCCGTATTCCTCAAGAAGCCCTAGCATTCCGATTGCTTCATCAATTATCTTCTTGGAATTGTCATTGCCCTCATTTAATGCAGAACTATTCAACCCTGCTGAAATTGACTCAGACATCCTTGTAACCCAGAAGGAGGGGAGAGCATTATGCTCTTCCAAGAATTCGCCGATCTCAACAATCAAGGGTTTTTTCTCAGGATTGTTTGTAGTTCCACCATAACCCGCTGCTTGTCTCTGAGACTGAATAGAGTTGTCCTGGAAGACTGTCCACATATGGTCTACAACTTCCTTCTTATCTTTGGTAGTTGCGTTAGTGGTTACTCCATTAACAACGTCAAAAGCAAACTGCTCATCTAATGTTCTTTCTTGAATTAAAGCAAGTTCTGCGTCTCTCTTTCTGTCTAATCCATCAGCAATAAGCTTAAGTCTCTGTTGAGCTATATACTTGTCTTCAGCCCAAGTTCCAGGTAGAAGGTACATCTGTTCAGGGTCCATCTGAGTGAACTTATCCCTGACAACATCAGAGGCTCTTTCGCCATTAAGAATTGCTTGCCTTAGTTCCTGCGTATGGAGCTCAACAGAATCCTTAATCATGTTTTCGCGTAATTCAGCCTCGCCATCTTCAGTCAGTGCGCCAGACTCCCTCAAAATCATAGCACGCTCCAATCTGGCTTCGTGCTCTGCCTTATTGATCTTGATTGAGCCGTCGGGCCACCTTACAGATTTCGCATCCTCGCCAACAAGGATTCTGTCCATCTGCTTATCGTATAGTTTATTAAACTCTTGAAGATGCTCAAGAGCATTTGGCTGATCGGAACCTGCAAATGTTCCAAATTCTACGGCTTCAGAATAGAACTGCTTTAAATCATCAACAGTCTTTGCTTGCTTTAGGTTAACTTCGGTATTTGCAATGTTGGTTCTACTTTTAACACCAATCTGAGCAATGTATTGTTTTACCTCAGCGTCAGAGAGATAGGTGTTATTAGTAAGTTGATTATTAATTAAGTCTTCTGCAACCTGTTTAAGAGCACGATTACTCATCTCGGAATTGTCGAGAACTTTTTGAAGGGAGGTAATCTCAACAGACTTCAATCCGTTGATCCTCAACTTTGCCATTTCTTCGGCATCATAAAAAGGATCAGCCGCCTTTAGGAATTCTTCAACCTCTCCTACATTAGAAAAGCCGTTTTCAAGTCGCTCTACTAATTTTGACTGACCTATATTGATTTCAGCATTACGAACCATCTCGCCAATTCGGTTAGTATGGGCAGTGTTAATGCCTGATACCTTTGAATCAAACTCTGACACAATAGTAGCATCACTAAACTGATACTCCTTGCGTAACTCCTGAAGGAACTTATCAGAGTCCTTCTTTCTTTGCTCAGCAACTGTTTGATGCTTGTACTGCTTTCCATCAAAGTCAGTAAGGTCAGTGTTCGCTACCTCTGCTGTATAGTTTGCAGCCCAATCACGGTACTTAGCCGCGGCTGAGTTAGCCGCAGTTGCCTGTAACATATTGTCTACTTTGTGAATTGCGGCATCCACCTTCAATGCAGCAGTGCCCATAGCCAACCCGACATTACCTCTAGCATTCGCAGCGCGTGCCTGTGCATTACCCAACGTCATATAAGCGTTAGGGTCTACACCATAGAACCTCTGTTGAGCCGCCTGAGCCTTTACAAACTGTTTGTCTTGCAGTATAGGCTCACGCTTCGCCTCACGCATACTTGTGCTTGCGTAATCTCTTTTAGTAGGTAATCTCATTAATTAAGGCCCTGCATAGTTGCTCATCCAGTTACTAAAACCAGATGCAGATGAAGATGTCGAGAATGACCCTGCCACAACACCGGTTGATGCAGTTCCAGAACTATTCTTAAAACCTTGGTATGTGTTTTGGAAACTTCCCGCTGCATTTCCAATAGCGCCGATTGCTGCCGCCTGACCACCGTAGTAAGCAGCCTGTCCGTTAGCAACTCCAACAGCCGCACTGATGTCACCCTGACGCCTCATGGCGGCTCCCCTTGCCATTGCTTCAGAGATGGCTACGTTTGCCTGAAGAGCAGCGTTTTGCTCGGTTACCCTAGCGTTTAGGTTGGCAGATTTAACAGTGAGTAAAGACTGCCTGAGACCATCTTCAACATCTCCAATCATTGTATAGAGTGCTCTCTTATTCAGAAAGTCTCTCTCCTGTAATCCCTTGGTAACCTCTGAGTTTAGGTAAGCCAATGCGGAGCCATTGTTGACCATTACGCCTGATGATCCCACCATTGCACGGATGTTACCGGCGTGCCACTTCTCTTCTCTCCTGTGTAAGCGTTGCTCCTCATCATGCTCAATCTTTGACATCTGTAGATTGTGCAGAGTGGCATCCGCTATTGCCTGAGCGTTGGCGTAACCAATCTCACGGTACATCGAGGCGTTGTTCTTGGCGGCTCCTGTAATGGCACCCGCGTTGAGTGCGCCAAGAGCCTCTACATCAGCCGCGTTAGCATAAGAGGCTGCCTGAGACATTGCCCCGCCTTCTTCTGCAAGTCTTTGCGCTTGCTTGCCAGCGTTTCTGGATTCAACAGCACCCCATATGGCAATTGCTTCAGCAATCCAGAAGGTCTTGTTGGCGTATCGAGACTCTAGATAATCTTCATTATCAAATCTAAATGTATCTCTTTCAGATACTAGGTTTCCAAACATTCGGTTATCCTACGTTTGATTGGTATACGCCAAACAGGGCTACCAGTTGTGTTTTCTTAGGGATGTCTTGCTCAATAACAATAGTGCCGTCCAAGTCCCAACCTAAGTTCATAATGTCGTAGTCTCCAGAGGTAAGCGCTTCAGGATCACCCATAGGAGTAGAAGGGCTTCTTGCTGAAGGTCTAACGCCATTTATCAAAGGCAAGGCGCTGTCTACGATCTTGGCGTATATCTGTGCCCATCTCTGAGACGTACCTAAGTTAGTACCGGCAGAATTGCCATCGTTGTAAGGCGTGGTCTCCAGCTTAGACAGGTAAGGTAACCCAACTTCTATTTGGGTTCCAGGTCTGTCAAATGTTATCTGCCCACCGCTAACAGTCTTAACGGATTGAACTGCGCCATCCACCACAGGCTGAACAACTTTGCCTTCAAGGTGATCAAGCCCGGCTACACCCGAAAGTTCAGTCTCGTTATCTGGGGGAGTAGTTAGACAGGAGTCAGTGTAGACCTGATCATTCATGTACTCCACAATATACTTATCGTTTCGCTTAACGCACACCCACGTCTCATCCTTACCTTCGTTAGGCACGGTTTGAACACTGACTACAGAGCCATCAGTGGGGTGCCTAGCCCAACCCATAGCAGAGTAATCCTCTTCGTCAACCGCCGGATCATGCGTCATTGAGATAAGGTTTCCGTTGGCTGTGACTTGCCAAAGAATAGAATCAGGCACTAACTCATAAGATTGGGCAATCACACCACCTTCAGTAATGTGCTCTGCAAACCAAGAGAGGTCTCTAGAGATGTACTGCTCAATGGCAGAACGGTTATTCTGGGAGTAAGACCTTACCTGCCTTCCAGAACCCTGAATAAATATTGTCAACTCTCCAATGTATACTGGCTGAATATGTCTGCCACCGTAGGATGACGTTCTGGAGATGTTAGGGATGTTGTTGACGCTGAGGTATTGGTCAGGTGTTAAGCGTTGCTCAGAGCCTGACGTGCCGATTAGCAAGACCTTCTCAGAGGAGAGCCATTCAATCTTCTCCTGCGTGTAACTTGCAAGGGTCAACTCAAGCGCGTCATCAGGTGCTATGTCATCAGGGTTGTCATTGATTGTAAACTCGTAGAAGTCTCCAACTCTAGATGACCAAAGGGTTTGAGGTTTCGTGTAAGTACCACCAAACCATAAGCGTTGTTGGTAGAACACTGTAGTTCTAGGGTAGCCAACCTCTTCACTCCAGGGCGCAGACGTAAACTCAGGCTCCTCCATTCTCCAATCAAGAGCGCCGTATCTGCCTAGCCTTCGAGGAGAGTGATCAGGGTGAACCATAATCATAATGTCATTGGCTTGCGTGTAATGAACGTCCCATATCTCTTCAATAGACCACGGAGTTTCAATCTCGTAGATATCGCCCTCAGCATATGTTGAGACATCACCTAATCGACGTTTACGCATACGGTCACCAAACTTGTCTGCACTGAAGGTTTCGGGACCTTCGACAATTGTGCCGTCAGACCTGTGGAACCTCATATACTTGTCGCCAAGTTCAATAACGTATGACTGCTCCCTATTAAAGATGAAAGGAATCAGTCTTGCAGCCTTACCTTCCTTTGTCTCGTTGACGTAGTTCATACCGTAACGACGCTTGACGCCGCCACGAGCAGAGACTACAAAGTTCTCCAAGACCCTACAGGAGGAAGCGTATTGAGCAGTGCGAACACGACCTTCAGACAAGGGAGAGATTTCCCCTGTCGAAAAGTCAGTGATAACTTGGTTAACTCTTGCCATTACATTCGCACCGCTACAAAGTCATTAGGTCCAATAGCCTTGGCAGACTGCTCAAGTGAGTCAGTAGTCCTGGCTTCCTGTAACACGTTCTCAAAGAGTGAGGCAAAGTTACTCATGGCAGTGTTGTTGCCTGTAATTGGGTAAGCCATCTCAGAGGCAAGCCGGTATACAAGCGCTTGCACTAATTGAGTGCTGTACTTTGTCTCAGGGACTGAATCGCTTAGGTAGACAACAGATAAAGGAGTGTAGTCGCAAAGGACTTTTGTTCCCTCGATCTCCCACCGTTTGATCCTGTCTTTAGACGGAGAGTGAACCGAAACCACCCGGACATTATCCTCAGGCAACTGGAATTGATGCTTAAACCCGCTAATAGGTTTATCAGCCAATTCATTTAACGCTAACCTCTTCTTGAGGGTTGCCCACGGATAAGCTCTAAGAACGTAATCCCTAGTGCTTAGGTATAGGTTCTTAGCAGTCTTAGCCTCGTTACTATTCTCTGTAAAGGAGGTAATCTCCCTTGCTCCCAAGAGGACTAGCGCACGATTGGCAATGTCAATGGATGTGGTCATAGTTTAGTCCGTGCAGTCTTTAGGATCGTCGAGTGAGTCTCTAGTAGTTACGGTGACCGCAGGTCCTGCTTCTAAAGCATTAAAGTATCCTGAGTAGGCAACTTCATAACCTTCATCAGTTGAGTCTACAACGGTCTTAGTCACAGTTCTCAGTGTGGAAAGTTCAGTCGAATTGACAACCATAATTTATTCTCCAAGGAAAGGTCAGGCTCCCCGAAGGGAGCCATCCCAGTGAGTGGTTTAGATGAGGACCTGTACGATCTTCTCTTCTTCCACGCGGGTTGCCCCTGCCGTAAATGCAGCGTAGATTTGGTCGGCATATGAAACGTCAAATCGCTTGTCGATTCGCGTTACGATGTCTCGACCAATGCCTAACCGAATGGCAGACTTGTGGTAACACAGCACCTGCGCGGTTGTCTCAGCAACTAACTCAGTGTGAATTATTGAAAATCCCATCCACTGATTTACCTCACCGCGGACCAAGGCTTTAATAGTGTTAAAGTCGCTTGATGCCACTTCCGTGGTGCCAAGCAAGTCGCTCATTGCGGCGGAGTTGAGAACCATATATCGGCTCGCAGAATCCACTTCATTAGCGTCTAACTTCTCTTTAGCCTCAAGTACGAGGTCAAGCGTGAGACCGCCACCGGCTGAACCGATTGACTGAGATGCAGGTAGAGCGACTGCTGCACCGTCTCCATCAGTAGATGCGCCTGTGGCTGCTTCGACGATGAGCCGGTCATACTGACGGTTCATGGCCCACGCGGCTGCTTTTGCATACTCTGATTTTGGAGAGATCAACATCTTGATCTGGTCCTCTTCATCAACAAGATCGGCCCATTGGAAGTCCTGCATGGTCAACTTGCGTCGGTCATGCGGCACATCTAGGATAGGCGTTGGGGTGTGACGAGTTGTCTTTTCGACAGCTTCTTTATTGCCCATTCTTTCTACATTTGCCGTTTCTGCCTTAACAGTCATGCTGTCAACAGTTGGGCGCAGTCGAGAAGGGTGCTGTTGGGAAAGATGGATTACATTACTTTTAAAAGCTTCTACAAAAGCTGCATCCACCGTGCTTGTTCCGGCGTCAGGAATTGCCATAATAAATATCCTCCGAGGGATTTATAGGTTTAGTTTTGATTTACAAATGAATCGCTAAGGCTACCCAAGGAGGCTTGGACCTTCATGCTACCGCTGACGTTACGGTATCCGGCGGGAACCTGTTAAGGTCTACCCCACATTTGCATATCTGTGAAGTTCAAGGAAGCGCTCTGTAGCCGCCTCATCTCCTTCATGGTATGGATGTTGTTCGTTGTTAAGGATTTCCTGGATCTGCATCTTGGCTTCGTAAGGCGTCATTGCGTTTGACTCAGCATGGCTTCCGCTGAAACCTGCGCCTTCCTGAAGGTTAGCGCCCAACGCTTGGAAAACTTTAACCATTGCAGGGTGATTTCCCGCACCTGTGGATTCTAGCGCTTCCGTTAATCCAGGAACTGTGCTTTCAAGGAATGCTACCGCCCTTTGACCTTCTTCAAGTTTGCGATCAAATGAGTGACCCCATTCCTGCTTCAGGGTGTTGATACCCTGATCAATCTCTTGTTGCTCCAAGTCTGAATAGGCTGCTTCAGTGTTCTTCTCAAAATCAATGATTGCCTCTACCTGAGCACGGTTAAGACCCGCATCGTGAGCAGCCTGAAGGAACTCAGGAGGAGCGCCATCAACCTTATAGTCTTTGGCAGACTGTGGGCGTCCTGCAGCGTCGTAAAGAGATGACAAGTCTTCAGGATTGTATCTAGCAAGTCCTGGAACATTGCTAAATTTATCGTAGAACTTGTTCCAATCTTCTTGACCCGCTTCCTTGCCTGGAATTCGGATTGAACCACCAATCATCTGTTGGGCGTTCACATAACCCTTTGCTAAATCTTCTAAAGACTCCACATCAATAGAAGAGCGAATATCGCTAGGGATGCTATCCCGCCAATCAGCAACTCCTGCCGATTCTGGCGCTTCCATTGGTTCTGCCGGTGCTCCAGCAATATCTCCTGTCGGCTCCGCTGATACGTTCTCATTTAAATCACTCATTGTTCATCTGCTCCCTTCTCTAATAGATGCTTGATTGTCATCACCATATTCTTCTCACCTTCCGCAAATGCGGTAGCGTCGAACTCTCCCTTGCGATATGACAAACGCATAACAAATGCGTCTACCATGAACTCAAGAAGCTCTTCGCCTTTTGCGTTACCAAACACCTGCTTAACGCTATTCTCAAAATTAAAATTGCTCCACTTTGGTTCCATCTACATTACACTCCCTTGTGCGTTAGCCATTGCAATATCCTTCATTCCTCCGGCTTGTGTTGCTTGCGTCTGAGCTATACTTTGCTGCATAGCCATCTGCTCTTGCTCTGCTTGCTGTTGTGCTCTCTGAGCCTGTGCGTCTTCTACCTCTACCTCACCCTTAAGGGCTTTAGCAGGTGCTCCGTAGCGTTCAGCAAGAATCCTCATGGCACCGTTGACATCAATAATGTCTAAGGCGTTAGGATCAAGTTGCGCCCATTGAGCAGCCAAACCAAAGAGTCGTTCAATTGCTTGAGCATCCTCCATACGTTGGTTACGTGCTAGAGGACCTTGATACTCTATGTCGATCTTGTCATCGCTAACTGAATCTGGCGTCTCCTTGAATTGACCTGTACGGAACATAATCCCAAACACGCGCTCAATAAGAGGGTTGAGGAACTCCTGTTGTAGCCGTCCCATTGTAGGACCTAACACACGGTTCATCAGGCTGTATCTAATCTCAATCTCAGTGGCAGTGGTATTGTGCTTCTGGGGCCCCATCTGGAGCTGGTCAATCAGGTAAATGGACTGGATGTTTTCCTTGAGTTCATTTGACTTGATCTGAACGGCTTGCCATTGGGTTGATTGAGTTAAAGGCGCAAGCGACTGCATATCCCTAACAAAGGTCAGCCCGGCAGGTTGCATATTGAGATCGCCAATAATACCTGTAGCACTTGCCATGATTGGAGGGTCAATAGACTTCTCCCAAGCCGCAAGTTCTAACTTCTTGGCAGCGTTAAGGGTTCGTATATCAGCCCTTGCAAGGATGCCAGGTGAATAGCCATAGGTGTCTCCAGTCACCTTACCCCAACGTGGGACAAGGTATGGCATCTCAAAGTAACCATTCTCTTCAACAATCTCGCAGTCTTCTATGGCAACCCAATAGGAGATGTACTTACGGAACTTAGGCTCTGGAAGTGGATTGCTAGGTTGATGATTTTCGTTAGGCATTACGCAGTGAAGGAATGCAAACTCTTTATCTGGATTCTGCTCCATTGCACGCTCAATTCTATCCAGCTTTGACGCTTCGGGCCATCTCTGGACTGCCTGTCTAGCGGTCATCATTCGCTTATGGTAAACAGTGTCAACCATGCCATCGACGTTCTCAGCAATACAAATGCTACCAAGATGAAGCGCATGAAACTGTAGTTTGAATGAGTCGGTCTGAGTAGCAGCCTCTACGAACATTGCGCCAGTACCGAAGGCACATAGGTCGTTGTACATCTCGCTAACCTGAGTGCTGAAGTTGGAATCGCTAATAGACGCAGACATTCTCTCGGAACAGTCTTCGAGCCACTCCATTGCCTCGTCAGTTCTATTGAGTTCACCTTTGTCATACTTCATAGTGAACCAAGGTGCGGCAGGGCTAGTCAATGAAGAGTGCATATGAGAAGCTAACATCGAGTTAGCGTGCATTGCAGTAGAGTCAAACACTCTCTCACCCCTATAGGAGCCTTTGGTCTTCTTAGTGATAAACCCTTGTCGAGCCGGGATGACATACTCTGAGATTTCCTCCCACAGCGTATCCCAGTTAGCCCTTGCAGAGACTAACTTCCGATGGCGGTCTACCAGCTTCTTTGCAAAATCTTGCTTATCCATTTATCCCACCGATATAGGCGTTAAGTAACTCTTCTTCTTCTTGCGTTCTGAAGGTAAGTAGCCTGAGCCACCAGTTAGAACCGTACTTGCTAAACCTTCTCCTGCCGGTTTGCTTACGTCTTCAGCAGCCTTCTTCATATCCCAAGAGGCTGTTAAGGACTCTGTAAGGCTCCTAACCATTTCAAGCATGGCTTCAGTTGACGCATCCAATTGAGGGGAGCCTGTGTTACCGGCATAAGGGTTGGTCGATCCGTAGCCACTTGATGATCCACCACTGCTACCACCACCACTACTTCCTCCACCAGAAGAACTCGACTCCTCTTCTTTGGGTGGGTTCGCATTGTAGTCCTCGACTTGCACCCAATCGCGTCCGGAACCTTTGTAGAACTTTCCAGAACCGGCTTCCTTCTCGACCCATGACCCATCCATGCCATGCAGACCGCGACGACCGCTCTTGGTCTTGTATATGTTGACACCACCAACAGGACCAGGATTTACCTTGTAGGTGTTCTGGTACCCACCAGTGATTGACCCCTGTTGGGCGTATTTCTTATTTGGGTTTCCTCCGAACATTAGATCACCCTCCTAGAGGTGTGAGGAATGACTTCTTCTTCTTATCGTCAGAGCCTCCAAAGTTTGTAAGTATTGTCTTAGACTGCTCTGCTGCTTCAGCCTTCTCTTCAGGTGTAGCGTTAGGGTCTTCTGCTATCTCAGCCAAAGACTTAATCATTGCAGCCAGTTCAGCGTTCATCTCTGAAACGGCTCCACCACCACCGCCATCAATCTGGCGTATGCGTGCTTCGTAGGAGCCATCAACTCGCTGATGTTGTTTACGACCTTCACGTCTACCAAAGTTATCGAAGTGCTGTTGAGCATATTCAGCAGCCGTAGTGTTCTTTGTCATTGTTCCGTCATTGCGACGGTACTGACCTTCTTTCCGACCGTTATCCCAAGTCCAATACGGACGACCCGATCCAGGCTTACGAAACATATCGTAAACGTCGGGATTTTCGACCATATAACGAGCGTAATCAATTGCCATCTCAGCCTCCTATCGGTTGTAAAAAGTTCTGCTTCTTCTTCTTATCCTCGACACCGGCAGTCCCTGTGAGAAGGGTTGAGTTAAGTGCTTTAGAGGCATCACCGGGCTTCTTTGCGTTAGCCTTTGCGAGCTCACTCTGGAACTGGTTATTCTGAGACTCGATAGCGTCATGTAACTGCTGAACCTGATTCTGTAGGTCAGCGTTAGGGTTGGTCTGCAAAGGGGGAGGAGCGGGTAAAGGTTTAGGGTTGCTATTACTGCTACCACCGCCAGACTGTTGCTTCATGTTATTCAGGTAGCCTTGGTAGGCTGCTTGGGAATACTGATCTTCTGACTTTCCAGTTTGTTTCATCCGTGAAGACCATTGTTCATAAGTTTTCATTTGATTTCCTAATGTAGAGTTGTGTAGACCTTAGGTCTCTTGGTTCCAGCTACTATGCTTGCTGCATTGGTTACCATCTCCTGAGCCGTAGCCAAATAACGCATGGCATCAGCACCGTGAGAGGAGTGATCATGCACAGCTTTCTGTCTGAAGATGCCCTTCTTATCGTCATACTCCCTATGGTATTCGTAGAGAGCTGAGAGAAGTTTGTCGCAATTATTCTTGTCAATCCAAGTGCGGTGCATGATGCTTCTAACGGCGTTCACACCGTCTTGCACAGGCATCTTGGGGACAATGTTGAAGTGCATCCCTAACTCCTGGGCAATCTCTACACGAGACATACCTGATGACATCTCACGTACCTTAAGGTCCCAAGGACCCCAATGTTCACCGTAGATGTAGTCATACTCTTGGAGTTGTCTGATGAAGTAATCCAGACCCTTACCGTTCTCCTCAATGTAGTCAATCAGGCGTATCTCCTGCCCCTGGAACTGTGCGAAGATGATTGCAGTACTGTCGGAGATACCCAAGTCCCAAAAGGTGTGAACAGGGAGTTTGGGTTCGTAGGGAACTGTAGTGATGCGCTTCTCCAGCTCCATCTTGTTCATCTGGTCAGCGTAGTAGGCTCCACGGACTGCTGAGGTGAACTGTGCCAGTAACTCCTGAGAGAATTCCTCAGGGGTCATGGTCTTCTCCATAGCGTCTATTTCTTCTTGCTTGAGGGTGTTTGCTTCATGCCAGTTAATTTGATACCTAGCCCATCCAGGGTGCCCCTCACCCGCATGATCCCATTTCGCGTAGAAGTCATTGGCTTTCCCATTGGGTGTTCCTGAGAACATACAGGAGCCTTGTCGGTCTGCAAGTGCGGGTCTGATGACTTTATCGAAGGCTCCTGAAGGGAAGTTTCCGTATTCGTCCAAGACCACCGAATCGAAGTACTGGCCCCTGAGGCTGTCAGCGTTGTCAATCCCATAGAGTTGGATTCGAGAGCCATTGGGGAGGTCACATCGCAACTCTCCTTCGTGAAACTTGATCATTGGGATACAGGAAGCAAACTCCTTCACGTAATCCCATGCGATACGTTTAGCCTGTCTGTAAGTAGGCGCTACATAAGCGTAGCGAGACCTGCCATCTGTGGCAGATAAGGCTCTAGCAATAAGGTGGTTGACCGCAGCCACTGTCTTGCCTGAACGACGCGCTGCCACAACGACGGTGAACCTATGGGAGTCCATAAGAGAATGGATTTCTCTCTGGTGTGGGTAAGGCTTGTACGGTATCGTAATCGTCTTGACTCTACCTTTAAACGTGCCACGACTACCTCCTCCAGAAGTCTTTAGTTCGGTCACTTGTTATCGCCTAAGTTCTTCTTGGGGTCCCTAAGTCTTAGGTTGCCTGATGAATTGTTGTTAGCGTTACGATCCTTGTGATCTACGTGCTTCCCTGCAACAGCCGCCTTCCCTAACTTTTTCGTCAGTATGGTCCTCGCAGCATTGCGCTTCGCCCTCTTCTTCATCTGATCCGGTCTGGAGTGGTATCGTCTGTACTCCTCCTTGTAATCTCGGTGTCTCGCCATTGAATAATCTTCCGTACTTGTCTGTTGTGAGTCCCATTAAACGCCCTTTGTAATAAGCCAATCAAGCCTCCCATTTGAAGTTAAGCGCTATAGGTTGGTCATCCGAGGTGATCTCGGTAGCCTTGACTTGAGGCGTGGTGTAACGTGCTACGTCCCTGTGGCACTCCAAACGAATTGCTATGGGTATGGTGGGGTCATTGGCAATCTCCGCAATGGAGACTACAGGATCGTATCCCGGTATGACCTCCTCAACCCTATCCCGAATGGCAGCGTGCCTGGGTGACCGATTGTCGTCCTTCTTCTTGGCTATCTCGGTGTTCCGGGCTACCTCAGGGTTTTTCTGACGCTTCTCCTCATTGGGTATCTCAGGGTTCTTGAGTCTCCAGAATGAGCCGCCACGTCCGTGGTTGTGGACTACGACTTCTGGCATGATCTTGAGGGCATCGTATATGTAACGATCCCTGGATCCTAAGTTTGTCATGGCAGCCTTGATGTCCTTTACTGCGTGCTCCTTACCGTCGCTGAGAACCTCTGTAATCGCGATCATGGCTTCCTGTACCCTAGGGCCTACGGATACCGGCAGGAAGTCCTGAGCAGCCTTGACGTGCGCTGAGGGGTTCTTCTTGACGCCATTCTTGGCAACCTCCAAGAGTCCTCTTTGATGTACGTCCTGTTTCTGACCGTTCTTGATGCGGTCTGTCTTCTTAGGCATTAGGGTTCCTATTGTTGAACTTGTTGAAAATTGCTGTAGCGGTTACATTCCTTACTATGTCCCCTGCGCGACTTAAGAAATTTTTGCCCCCCACCCCAAAAAAAATTTATATGGGTATAAAAAAAATCTATGCACCAAAATCGTGCACGAATACCGTCCATAAGCATATTAGAATATTCTAAAATTCTATGTGATAAACTGTGAGTGTTCGTCACACTCTTGACACATTTAACGCATATCTCAAATCGTCTCGAGATCAACCAAGACGCGAATGAGAATGATTCGCATTCAAGCTTGACATTGAGGTTGATAGGCTTTGTCTATTAGGTAAGTGATGAAACCTATCAATAATTGGTACAAAATTGGTTCAGTTGGTCAGACCAATTTAGCAACGCCTTCTAAAAGTCATCCCTAATTTTATAACATAAGAATATTAGAATATGCTAATCCTGGACCTGTCGCATTTTTACAACAATTTCCTGGAGTTTTACTTATGATAACTATAAATAACTCTAATGCCAGGATTGCCTAATAAATAGGCAGATTTACTTGACAAATCCAAATCGCTGCAAATGGCTCTGTAATCGCCGTGACGCGCTTTTACGCTTTACCCTTGCCTTGCCATTGCTAAAACTTTATCTCACTAATAAGAATCATTCTCATTTGGATGATGGTCAAATGATAGTAAAAAATGATAGTGCTTTTGATTAGACTCTGGCGCGGAATGATTGCACGATAATAGCGGATAGGTTAAAATAGAGGCTTCTTAAATAGAAGAGATTTTAAAAATGAAAATGATCGGTAAGGAATTTTTGACGGATACACGAGACCATAAGTTTTTAAATGTTGTAATTTTTTTAATGTTGAACGCCTCGTGTGCTATGTTGTTTGCGCTGATTTTTTCAGCATTCATTTTGTATATATAGGAGGGAGAAAAATGTTTGGTTTAAATTTGAATGATGCAATAATGGCGAGCGCTTTAATTGTTGTGGTTGGTGGTGGTGCAAGTTGCTTAATTGTTTATGCTTTCATGCTCGTCGCTGATTGGATGAGCGTGGAGAATGACATTCACGAAACTTTAAAAAACTTGGAGGAATTATAGAATGGAATCTACATACAAAATTATTCTTGATAAAGTGCAGGGTGTGAAAAATCAAATCGCGACCCGCCAAAATCATACGACCGGCAAAACTCAAACTTTTTTTGATGGTCAAGGCGATGCGTGGAAATGGTTTGAGGACACCATTTATAAAATTCACGAGGAATTAAATTTTGGCTTGCCCGATGACTACATCTACAAGCACATTGGCACCGCAATTGACTCAATCGAGGAGTGCCTAATCACTTTAGCGGATGTCCACTTAGACATCGATGAGGATCACGCCGATTGGGGCGCTTATGGCGCTATGCCTTCTTACGATATCTTTTATGATTTGCGGGAGTCTCTGATGGATGGCACCTATTCAAACGTGGCGCCTATTTATAATTATGAGCGATACGAGTGGATGACATCAGACCCGATGAGGAGTGAAGGCACCGAGCAAGCAATCGAGGAGTGCGCCGTTGATCAAGGGGGAAATGTCAACATATCGAACGCAATCGAGGTAGCGTTTAATCTCGAGTTTGATTTGGTTATGTTTCACGTTAGAGTTGCGATTGAAAAAGAATTGATAGAATCAATGGACGACTCTAGATTTTCTGAATCGTGATGGTCAAATGATAGTCCCTCACCGAACCCCGCTATAGGCGGGGTTTTGAGGTAGGAACATAACAACAGGAGTTTCAGAAATGAAAAAAGTTTTTTCTTTTTACGATGTAACCGGAGAAGCGGTTAAACCGTGGGCGCGTGCGGGATATGAATGTTTGATTTTTGATATTCAACACGCCGAAAACGAGCCGATAAAAAAATATAAGGGGGGCGGGTCAATTCAAAAAATAAAAGCGGATTTATACAACCCCGATATCTGGATTGATTTAATGTGTGGAGATTTAAAAAGAAGCGTAGAAATTGTTTTTGGTTTTCCGGTGTGTACTGACCTTAGCACTGCGGGTGCGCGGTGGTGGAAAAAGAAACGAGCAATTAACCCACGATTTCAAGAGGTCGCCACAAAGCACGCAAGACAAATCGCAGAATTTGCGGAATATGTTGAGGCGCCTTACATCATAGAAAATCCTGTCGGCGCTCTTTCAACCCTTTGGAGAAAGCCAAACTTTTATTTTCATCCGTACGAGTTCGGCGGTTACATTCCGAAAGGTGAAGAGAAGCACCCCACCTACAGCGAGCACATAGAAGACCAAGACAAATATTATAAACGCACTGGAATTTGGAGTAATGCATCGTTTACAAAGCCGATGACAAAAAGCGTTACCCCAATCCCAAGAGATAAAAATGGAATGTCAAAACAGTTTGCTAAGTTAGGCGGGAAGTCTGACAAAACAAAAAATATTCGATC
>WLWH01000374.1_pt1 | contig 37173 bp, 42 predicted proteins | sample 6712741 | NCBI WGS metagenome assembly WLWH01 (sample SAMN12718694, study PRJNA515312) | sponge metagenome | isolation source: marine sponge | host: Mycale hentscheli | place: New Zealand: South Island, Marlborough, Capsize Point | collected 2003-05-01
AATTCTGCCGGATCCGCGATGCGGAAAGGCGTCGTAGACCGAAACGCAGCACCAGCACTAGCAGCAGCAGGGCGATTGGCAGCCGGAACAGCAGCGAGGGCAGCAGGAGGAACGGCAGCACGAACAGCAGGCGGGACGGCAGCGAGAGGCGCGGCGCAAGGCGGAAAATCGAAGCTAGGGCAGACCGCAAAAGAGATGGGGACAGATATGGCAATCGACGCAGTAGCGAACAAAATCGGCGGCGGCGGCGGTGGTGGCGGCGGCGGCCAACAAGAAAAAAAACCGGGAATCCTAGCAAGGATTCTATCAGGGCCGGGAGCGCAGGACGCAGCAGCGGCCCCACCCGCACAGTTTGGAGCCACCAAAGGCTATCACCGTTATTCAACCAACGCAGAGGACAATTCTATGCGACGCGATCAGTATGCAGCACTTACCGCCGAAAACCAGCAAATGCGAACCGAGCTCAACGAGCTCAAAAACCACAACGATAGCTTGCTTACCGAACAAGCGCAAATGTATGCAGCGACACAGCACGAAGTCGTGCAATTACGGCAAAACGCTATCGACGCAGAGCGAAAAGAGCGATTGACACACCTTGCACACCAATACTCGGCCGTCAACCTACGGAACGAGATGGACGAGTGCCTATACGCAAGTGGCTCAGAGATGAGCAACGACGAGTTTGAAAAGCGACTTGAGTTAATTCAGCACTACGCAGCGGCTTCGGCACCATCATCGCCGCTAATCCCGCTCGGATACGACGGAACCCTTGCAAACGGCGACGTTAATAGCGACCGCTTCGCGGCCAAGGTTGCAGATAAAGCACTTGATTTAGTTAACGCCGGTATTAAATCAGGCAAGCGACTTTCCTATTCAGAAGCAGTAACGCAAGCAAAAACCGAGCTCGCAGAGTAAACAAAAAACCACCACCTAGATAGAGGAATTAATTATGGCCGGGAACGGACAACAATTCAAAGCCGGGGCGAACATTAACCCTTCCGTATTCGTCAAATTGTCAGCCGATAACAAAGTCGTGACGGCAGCCGCCGGTGACGAAGCTATCGGCGTTATGCACGAATCACTGTGGGACGCACCCATCCCCGGAAACACTAATACCTACGCCGTTCCCAGCGGTCAGAGCAAGCGTGTTTACCAAGCGACCGAAAGCTGCGAGGTAATCGCCGGCGCGAACCTAGCCGCCGGAAATCTAATCGCTCCCGACCTTAACGGACAAGGAATTGTCGCTGCCGTAGGTTCTGGCGTTCCCTACGCCGGAATTTGCACGCAAGGCGCAGATGCAGGCGGCAAAGCAAAGATTCTCGTCACCATCGGAATCGCTTAAACAAAACCCAAAAATTCGTCCCGGGCGGGGGCGCGAAAGAAACGAAAACCCCACCCAAATTAGGACGAAAAAATGGCATACGCTTTACCCGGCGGTAACAATACTTTTGTTAAGGATCTCGATGCGTCGGGACGCCTTATCACAGAATTTAGCCGTAACCCAGATGACTTCGCGTTGAATAGCTATATTCAGTTGTCGAACGTGAATAAGTCGAGCGGATACTATCTCAAAATCACACCGGAAGAAGCAGCTCGCGTATTGAGCTCGGATCTTGCCGAGTTTGTATGGCCCGACGGCTCCCCGCGACCAGAGCGAAACAACGGAACCGAAAGTTTTACGTTCGAGGGGTATGAGACGGAGCGTTATAACTTCGACTTTACAATCGGAAGAAAATCTTCCGAACAAGCGGACTGGAACATCGTCGAATCGCACGCTCGCATGAAAGCGCAGCAGGCAATGACTGCCCGCACGCAACAAGTCCACGGCTTGCTGCAAGACAACAACACTTGGGCAGCTAACCATAGCTCCGACGTTGTTGCTATTGCCGGTAACACTGGGACTTGGGATCAGAGCACAGTTGCTCGCCAAGACATCAAGCGTTCGCTCGCATTCGCGGTGGAAAAGGTGATGATTGCAACGCTATCGGTCGTTCGCAGGAAAGACCTTCAGCTTGTTTTGAGCCCACACGCGGCGCACGCAATGGCGGAGAGCCAAGAGATTGTCGACCACATCAAGAGCAGCCCGGACGCCTACAGCCAAGTAAAAGGTGAAGTAGGAAAGTGGGGCGAGTATGGATTGCCCGACAACTTGTACGGTATTCCCATCGTTGTGGAAGATGCAGTTCGAGTTTCCTCGAAGCGTGGAGCAACGTTGGCTAGTGGTTTCCTTTGCGACCCCGTTCAAGCATATTTGCTTGCACGCCCCGGTAGCCTAGTCGCTGAATCCGGTGGCCCGTCGTTCTCGAGCGTCCACTTGTTTGTGCAAGAGGACATGACCGTTTACACGAAAGACGACGAGGACAATCGCCGCACAGTTGGTAACGTTGTCGACGACTTTGACGTTGTTGCGACCGCACCAGCTTCGGCGTTCAGGTTCACTGATTGCGTTCAACCGTAGTGAGTGAAAAATGGCCTACGCCGACGGAAACGACTTAGCAGCACGCTACGACATTGACTGGGTGGGTGATCTCGCGACCGACAACCGCGAGCACCTATCCCGTGGCGCGATTGCTACGCACCCGTCGGTATTAGCAGCGCTGGACGGAGCTTCGGGGCAAGTCCAAGCCGCCTTGATACAAGGCGGCCAATACACCGTAGACGACTTATCGACGCTGACAGGCGTAAATAGAGCGTATCTCGCAGACTTAGTTTGCGGGCTTGCGATCATTCGCCTCTACGAGCGTCGGGGCGAGTCGATACCAGCAAACGCAGAAGCGAGCCAACAAAAGTGGTGGACGTTGCTGGACAAACTTGCGAACGGGCAAAACATTTTCAATCTACCCAGTCAACTTGACGCAACGATTGTCGACCACACAGGGCCAACCGCAGTTCAACTCGAGCACCGAAACGATTTGACGGTACGCAGCAAGCAGTTCCCGCCACCAATCACACGCTTACCGACCGCACAAGGCGGAGGAACCTAATATGGTTTTGAGAAAAGGATACGTCGCTCCGCAGGCCGTCGGCAACATTCCCGACCCAAACGCTGGCGCGGGAACCGAGCAAAATAACGGCGTTGACGTTAAAGTTAGCGGTGCCGTCAATATCTACATCGGCGATACTATGTCGCAAACAGGCGAGCTCTACTGGATGGGTCAGCAAATTGACGACACAGCGATTGTGACTCGCGAGTTCTTTAACGACGTACCAGCGGATTCGCACGGCGGGCCTCAAGGCCCACCGATTGATCGACAAGTGCTCGGGCGAATCGTTCAACTCAGCTTCAACCTAAGCACGTGGAGCCAGCGCACGCGAACGTGGATTGAGCAGCAAAACTACTACTCAGTACCGGGCGCTATCTACGATTGGGAAGTGGGCGAGCCGCTTTTTCAAACACACGGCTTTCGAATCGTTTTGGTGCCCGCTCGCGACAATCGCATTACAGCGGCTCAACCAGCAACGAAATCTCAAGATTGGTTCTGCTACAACTTTCCTATGTGCGTTATGGCCGGGCCCATCGAAGCCAGTCAGAGCACGAAATTTACGACGCTCTCATTCACGATGGAAGCACACCGCGTGCCTCAGATAAGCAATACTCTTTCAGGCGTTATTTGGAACCGCGACGTAACCGGAGTCGATCAAGCGGTTGCCGCTAGGCAAGAGGAAATGCAAGCACAATACGACGCGATACTCGCCGAGCGAGCGAAAACTGCCCCCGTGCCGGAGGAATAGGCGGGCGGCTTGCGGGCTCCCCTTCCTTCGCCACCGGCCCGCAGGCCGTTCGCTATCATCGCAATCGCGAGAAGTGTTCCGTTGCGATATGGCACATTATTGAAATGTCGTCGGAATCGCGTGCGTTCGTCGTTCTGCCGCCGTAACGCAGTTCGATCTTACTAGGCTCAATTTTCGTGAACCAGTAATCTCCCTCGGAGTCTCGCACGACTAGCAAGGTATCGAGCCCGAAAGCGTACGAGTAAAACAACGCTTGTTTGATTTTCGTGGTGCCAAACATCAGCGTTGGGAACTTGCCAAATTTGTGGCTTCTACATTTAATCTCGACAAAAGCGACGGGTTTCTCGTTTCTAACCGCCGCATAATCTAGCTTGTCGTAATTAGCGAGCTTCTTGAGCTCGCAGTTCCAAGCCGTTTCGCACGCTTGTCGAACTTCCGCTTCTCGCGCTTCATCTTCAGGAGTTTCGTATTTTGGCCGCATCAAAAAGTTCCTGCAATCATTGTGGCAAACCTAATAGCGATGGAAAAACGATTTGCTTGAAATGTCATTGCCCGCAATGCAAGAGACTTTGCGTGCTTTGCGAGTGCGGAAAAGTGGACAAAACGAAAAATTAAAATCGTCCATATTTATTTTGTGCCATTGTCGCAGAATCTACGAATCTACGAATCTCCGAATTACGTCGTCGCAGACGTATTATCCTCGGACATTCGGACATTCGGACACTAAACGTCCGAAATTCGGACACAAAATGTCCGACGATAGCGACGGCTCACAATGTTGCAATTTTTTTTTAATTGGAGTTGACACGTGAGAAAACCGATAGTACCTTACATTCTCACGTTTCACTTTATCGCACGAAAGGCTAAGAGATGAAAAACGAACCAGCGTACATCGACATCGTTTTCGAGGATCACACTTACACCGCGACCGTGTACGAAATGCGTCAGTTACTTCGGTTTTGTAGCGATTGCGTACGCAGCCGTCGAGAGTTTCGATTTGGTTCGATTCACCAATTTGGATCCATCAATTTAGACGTTCTGGTTTGCACTATGAATCAGATTCGACATTTTGGAACGTACAGCAAGGACGTAGGCAGAATCGAAAACTGAAGATTAGCCGCAAGGATTTTGAACACACACACCGCACACACACTAGGCACAAAGATGACTAAGGTTTCAACGACTAAAGCAATGACAGCAGCAGACCGCGACGCTAACAAAGCATACGCAGCAGCGTGCAGCACTTGCGGTGGCTGGCACAGCCAAGGCGGCATGAGCCACCACAGCGAAGGACCTAACGGCTGCACTTGTCGCGATGGCAAGTAGGAAACGGCAACACACACACAACACACACGAGGTACAGCTATGCGACTTTTCAAAGAGCCAAAAGGTTACGCAACACAAGAAAACGCAGAGCGTAAGTTGATGCAGGTGCTCAGCGCCAAGGACAAAGACGAGCTAGACAGAAAGTGCGTCTACTTGATTGCAGTGAACAAAGGCGGCAGGTTCTTGCCAGTAGTCACTAGGCTACATAGTGACGACCACATGCGAACGTCTTTGATACACGAGGGCGTCTGTGTAGTTTAGTAGGCTACACGTCACACACACAGGAAATAGTCAGAAACTCAGGAACAGGGGGCGGAAAAAAATGACGAAGTTTTCAGTACGAGCGTGGAGCGGGTCGCCAGACGACGCAGTAATCGCTTCGGAGTTCGCGACGGTAGACGAAGCTGACAGGCACGCGGCATCGCTCAGGGCATCGTGCGAATACAAGCTAATCTCAGTCGTCAGCGAGTCGCTTGGAAAGGTCATCGGACACTACACAATTCACCAACAGGGCAAGTAACAATGAACATTGAACTAACGGCAGTTTTTGCGAACGGAACAAAGAAAAACGAATTTCTGAACGAAATTGTGAAGTGGGAAGTGCGATGCGAGATTGAGTGCATCGACAACTTGAACGTTCATTATTCGTTTGAAGATTACACCAGCACTATGCGAGATCACTTATTGCGCACGCTCGACGCTCTAGTTGAGGACGGCATTTTGAGCGACTACACGAACTACAGCGAGCGCAGCGACAATGCAGCCGCAACGAACATGCTCCCCTACTTTAGCTGGAAAGCCGAGCGAGGAACGCTCGTAACAGCCAAGCACGTAGTCGGAACACGCGACGAGTTTATTTGTATCGTTGACCTAAAAAACGAATTTTGCGTTTGTCGTTACCACAGCGGCGACGCCAGTTGGATTAGCGGTCGGTACCACAGCGAATTGTATTTGGCGTTAAAGCAATACAACGCAACGTCAGCGGTAAACGTCACTCTAGCGGAGTGCTAGTGACACGTGGTTGACACGTGATATGGATTATGGTAAGCTACTGTTTTGACGCTCAAACGAAAGGTAAAGCAATGAGCAACAAATATGAGTATGAGTATGAGTGGAAGCTAGAGCAGCACGTCTACTACAGCGCGAGGTACAACGGTACGGGATTCGATCCGCCTACCAGCGACATAGAGGCATCCTATGAGTTTAACGCTTCGAGGAATAACGGCGTTCGCATAAGCGGCGATGAGCTTCCCGTCTTGTTTGAGTTTCTCGAGGACTGGCACGACTGTCAGCCGTCGGAAAAGTGGGTGCCGATAATCAAGCACGCAGGCGACGCTACAGTCGGCTACGAAATCAGCTTGCAATTCCGAAAGTTCGACTGCAAAACGGCGAATCTAGTACAGCAAGGTTACGCCTACGTCGATCAATCAAATTGGCAGCTAGACACATACTTCGTCGACGCGAGAGATCGGCAATTCAGAAAAACAGAGAAGCGTCACCAGCGGGACATTACGAACGCTATGGCGGATCACTTCAGTGCGTTTCGCAATCTCAGCAACGCTTACGAATTGCGGCAGCAAAGCGGTCACACGCACCACCAGAACGAGCTCAACCAGCTTAATCGAGCGTGGATTGAGCGAGTCGCTGAACAATGATTGCTGCAATATCACTATTACTCTGGTGGATCCTATGAGCGAAAAACAATCAGCGTTGCTAATTTTTATTTTTTGGGTACTCGGTCTTTTAATGGCAGGTGGAATATGAGCAGAAAACGAGAACAGTGGTTACTCGAGCGAAAGAAAGGCATTGGCGGAAGCGACATTGCCGCGATAGTCGGCCTATCGAAGTGGCAAACGCCGATGGACGTGTGGCTCGACAAAACTAGCAAGGAAACTAATGACGAAACGAATCTTGCGATGGAGCTCGGCAATTACTTGGAACCGCTCGTAATCGAGAAATACAAGCAAGCTACAGGCAACAGCGTAATCTCGAATTTCAACGCGATACGTGACGAAAAACACGAGTTTGCTCGATGCAATCTCGACGGATTCGTCCTGACACAGGAAGGCGATAAGGGAGTATTAGAAGTCAAAACAGCCGGCAACAGCAGAGAATGGGGGGATCCGGGAACGAGCGATATACCTAAGCACTACTACTGTCAGTGTCAGTGGAATATGCGAATTGCCGGCGTCGATTGGTGCGACGTTCCCGTGCTCTTTTTTGACTACGGACGCCGAATCGAAGTGTATAGCGTGGACGCGGATGCAGAGTTTCAGCAATGGCTTATCGAGGAAGCAGAGCGATTCTGGCAAGGCGTGATAAACAACGTCATGCCAGCAGCGACGACGAGTCGCGAGTGCGAGAAAGCGTATCCGCATCACAACGTCGGCTCGGAAGCGGAAGCCGACAACGATTTATGCGATGCAATCGAGGCTTTGCGCGAGATTAAGAAGCAGCAAAAGAAACTAAAGGAAACGCAAGACATGCTGGAGGCTGGAATAAAACTAGCGATGCAAAACAGCGAAAAGCTAGTCGATGGATCGAACGTGCTCGCAACGTGGAAAAGCAGCAAAACAAGCAGGTTCGATCAATCGCGATTCAAAAAAGATCATCCTGAATTGGCAAAGCAATTCACAACTACAACTACTAGCAGAAGGTTTTTACTGAAATGAGTGAATCTAAAATCAACCCGGCACTAGCGGAAATCGTCGAAGCGGAAACACAGGCTCTAACGACGAGCGAACAGGCTCGCAGCCGAGGCATCATCGAAGCCGGGCTAACAGTCGCGGCGGCGAGGCCGAGAAACGAGGCGAAGGCGATAGAGCGGGTACAAAACGCGTGTCAGCGCGTGAGGCTCGCAGAGTCAGCGTGCTACACGTACAGCAAAGGCGGCTCGGAAATCACCGGCCCTAGTATTACTCTCGTCACACAAGTCGCGTTAGCGTGGGGAAACATTGACTGGGGATACCGCGAGCTATCGCGAGCTCGAGGCGAAAGCACAGTAGAAGCGTTTGCGTGGGATCAACAGACAAACGCTAGGTACTCGAGGCAGTTTATCGTTCCGCACCGAATCAGAGTCGGTGGTCGCCAGCGGGAGCTACGCGAAGATGAGCTTGCTGACTGGATCGCGAACCAAGCGCAGCGTCGCGTGAGGACATGCCTAGAGAACGTGATACCGCGTGACGTAATTGAGGAAGCGGTCGACGAGTGTAACCGCACGCTGAAGTCGAGCATCGACCTAGACAGATCGAAGATTATGACAATGATCGAAAAGTTCGAGGAGTTGGGGGTGACACGTGAACAAATACAGGCGAGGATACAACGCAGCATCGATGCAATCCAGCCAGCACAGTACCTAGCGATGCGACGAATCTACACGTCGATTGCCGACGGTATCACGACCGCGCAGCAGGCGTTTCCAGTAATCGAGCAAGAAGAAGCTCCGAAAGAGAAAGGCAAGAAGTGATGGGAAGCGAAAGAATAGAAAAAATCGTTTCGGACAGGATTTGGCAACGGCTCGCGGAACGAAACACGTCAGTCAGGCAGGTCGCTCGCGAGAACGGAGTTTCGAGCGCTTCGGTGCAGCGTATTGCAAACGGCACTCACGCAGGAACGAAGCACCTAGGGAAGCCAAGACAGTGCAATCCAAGAAGCCCCGTTGCAAAAGAAACTGTCGAGGCAGTAAAGAAGAAGCGACTAGACGGCGCGACGATTAAAGAGCTCGTAGAGTCGTTTGGTATTAGCGTTTCTAGTGCGTACAGGTTCATCAAGTAAAAAAAAGAAAGCCGGGCAATCACGAAATGAGCGTACGTGAAAACCCGGCTTCAACGAAAGGTAAGGTCATTATATGTCGCAACAAAAAAAACACCACTGGTTTCCGCTTTATTCGGACGCGTGGGTAGTCGGAACTCGCGTATTGACGTACAGGCAGCAAGGAATTTACTTGCAGCTATTGATTCTGCAATTTCAGAGCGAATTTCAGGCAATCGACAAGAAGCGAGCGGCGAGAGTTCTGAACATCGAGCTAGACGACGCGGATTTAGACGAAGTGCTTAATGAAAAATTTAGGCCGATTCGACTCGAAGGCGACCCAGCGAAACAGGTGTATCGCAATCAACGGATGAAAGAAACAGTCGAAGAACAGGAGGAAAAAAGCAAGAAGCGTGCAGCGAGTCTCGAGCGTGCTCGCAAAAGCAAGGCAGCAAAAGCGCAACGACTCGCGGACGAGTACGTGGAGTTGCGCTCTGTAACAGAGTGCAGCGGCAGCGCAGAGTTGCGTCCTGATACAGGCAAAGAGTTAGAGCTAGAGTTAGAGCTAGAGTTAGAGACAGAGGAAGATAGTAAAGAGATAGATAACAACGCGAAGAAAACGCGTCGTGTAAATAAGCAAGCAACGGCATTTATGGATAGCTGGAACGAAGTAGCTCGAGCTCATCACGAATTGACTTGTATCGACACGTGGAGCAGAAAAAGGCAAGACAAGTTTCGCTCGCTCAAAAAAGCGATGGGCGAAAGTTGGCTAAACGAAACGTGGGCACGGGCGTTGGCGCAACTACCCATTCCTAATCGCGAATCCTTTAGGTGGCAGCCTACATTTGATTGGTGCATGGCAGAGGCAAATTTACTCAAACTAGCGGAAGGTAATTACAGCAATGGCGCAAAAACGAAAACAGATAGCGAAAAGCGAACCGAGCGAGTCAATGAATTCCTCGAGTGGTGAATTAGAGCGACAACAGAAGCTACGGTTTGCGGCTGTAATCGAGCAGCTTGGCGTGATTTACAACAAGGAAATTGACAAGGTTCTGTTACGAGTGTACTGGGCTGCGTTGAAGGACGTGTCTATCGACGAATTGGAAAAAGCCGCGTATTCGCATATCGCGCTCGAAAAGTGGTTTCCCAAGCCGTGCGAGCTTCGGAGAATCGACGCAACCGCAGTCAGTTTTCGGGCGTGGGACACAGCGATCACAGCGGCAGAGCGAGTAGGTGCTTACAAAACCGTCGACTTCGAGGATCAGGCTATCAACGCAACGATACGATTTATGGGCGGCTGGCGGCAGTTTTGCGCGATGAAGAACGATGAAGAACACTGGCGGCGGCAGGAGTTTTTGCAATCGTACCGGGAGTTTCGGAACCACGGCCTATCAGGTCATCAGGCGGCACCGCTTGTCGGTATCTCGCAAAAACAAGACGCGATTGGTATTGCGTCGCACCCGGTAGATGCGAAAAGATTAACGGCGCGTACTGCAACTAACACGGCTCAAACACGAAAGGCATTAGAAAATGAAGGGATTAAAGTACAAGCGATTAAGGCTGTTTGAAATCTGTTTGGTCAGGAAAACACGGGACACCGTGTTTGTCGGAGACAGTAACGACCGCGTTTTTTCGATACCGAGATTCGTCGAGGGCAACGTGCCGCACGATGCGATTTTCGAGGACGGAAGAATGTGGATTATTCAAGATTTAGAAAACAACACGGTTCGATGGAAATACAACCAGCCTATGTTTGACGGTTGGGATCAATAACACAAAAAGGGGCGAGAGATGGAATTATTACATTGGGCACTACAGCAGCGCGACGCGGCTCTCGAGTCGGTTTCAAAAACAACGTGCGAGCAATGGCGTTCGGAAGCAATGGCTTTGGTTCGACAAGAAATAAAAGACGGCGAGACTTTCACGGCGGAGGACATTCGATTGCTTTGCGAATCTCGAAATCTGGTTCCGCACCACAGAAATGCGTGGGGAGCGTTTACGAAATTTATCTTACGGCGAGGTTACATGATTGAAACGGGGGATTGGGTGCCGATGGTCAGCAAGCGAAGCAAGGGTCGTCGAACGCCGCAGTATCGGAGGACGGTGTAATGATTAAACTCACGAAGATCGGAATGAGGTGCGCAAGTAAGTTGCCGCTAATCAAAACTTACGACGACGACGACGATTGCTTCTATTTTGAATTTCCATTCAAGGCAATTTCATTAAATCGGTATATCGCTTTACACCGAATGACGAGAATGAAGTTAAGGCGTCTCGAGGCGTTAATTATCGCATCGCATTTTTGCGCACCGCCGTCGTCAGAAGGTCATGACAACATAAAGCTCATGCACGCATTGAGAAACGAAATACTTTCACCAACGGACAAAACTAAAGAGAAGGCAAAGGCGGCTAAAAAGGAGCTAAAAGCACAGAAGTCAGCAATATTAGACGTGTTAAAAAAGAAACAGATTAATTTACCGCCACTTTGTAAGCCGATGCCGTTCGCGGAAGCAACAAGCGACGACGGCACAGCAAACAAGGTGTGCATTGCTTTTACTCACAGGCGACGTCGATTACTCGACATAGATAATTACGTAACTAAACATTTACTAGATACGTTCGTGCGAGTCGGATTGCTTGACTGTGACGATCCGCATTATTTAGCGGGCGTTTTTCAACATCATATTAAAACGGAAAAGGGCGACCCTTCGCCCGATAAAATAAGCGTGTGCGTTTACGCGTACGATTAGCAATGCGTGAATAGCTTGCAAGAAAGCGTCAGAATTGTGTAGGCTCCGAATTACCAAGCGGGCTGGGGGTAGTCGGAGCCGCCCCTTTCGATTTACCCCGGCTCGTTGGGTGTTAAAAAAAAGGCAGGAAAATGAAAATAGCGGTAATTTCAGTGGTCGCCGTCATCGGGCTATTGCTCGCAGACAACGGCGTGGACGCAGGCGTGCAGAAGGCAGGAAGATCGGTTAAGAAAGAAGTAAGCCGCGAGGTGAGCTCGGAGCCCGTCGAATTGCCGGAAATCAAGGTTGAGGCAATCATTCCAAGGCGTATGCTTTCGCGCCCGAGCGTTAGTCGGAAAATCAGCGTAGAACGCTCGAGGGTTGGCAGGAAGCGTTTATTCCCCGTTCTTCGTCGGCGAGCGCTAGGGTGCGAAGCGTAGTTGTTTTAACGGCGATTTGCCTACTTTACCGTGGCAGCGTCGCAGAAAACATTAAAATCGAGCAGCCGGGACGTAACCGCGTCTTGGCTGTTTTTGTTGCGCGCTCGCAGCAAATAGCACAAAGCCGAGCAGACTATATGGCCCGCTACAATTTGCGTGGACACCCACCTGATTTGGCTGGCGATTGGAAACAGTTAGACAGCGCGACGTTCGAGGGGGTAGGCTGGGCACGGACAAGTTTGGTTTCGACGTGCAGGCCGTCGGGTCGGAGCTCGCATAAAAACGACGCTTCGAGAGTGCTTCTGGGCGACGCGATTGCTCAGTCAAAACACGGCTACTTTCGCGTCAGGATATGGGGAAAGACAAATGATTGAAAAAGCATTGAGGCGAGAGGAACGAGAGCGGATACGGGAGTACGCTCGCGAGCGGTGGGAATCACGAATGAGACAGGGCGGCATGAACTCTCGAAACGCTTCGATGGTGCAGCAGGACGTCGAACGGTTCATTCGGAGGCAAAAAGTCGGAAGCGGCATCATCGCGACAATACTAATGAATATTGCGATTCGATTTGCTCAGTCCTTAATCAGAAAATGGCTCAACGATTGGATGGTAGAAAATGAAGGACGATAAAGGTTTCAGGTTTCTCGTTGGGTGCTTCGTAATTTTCGCGGGATGGAAACTTTACCAGAGCGGTTGGTTGCAATTCGTATTCGGGGATTCAGTCGACGGCACCGAGGTCGGAAACGCAAACGCTATTGCGGTGCTGATTGATGCGTTGATGCAAGCAGTCGATTTGGTCGGATACGTTGCGATTCTACTGGTTACCGGTGCGTGGCCGACGATCCAGAGCATCATTCGATCAATTACACGTATGCTCGACCCGGAAAGTCACAAAACAGAGGGCGACGATATTCGAGACAGTCTCGAGGTGCTGCGTATGGAAATGATTTCCGAGATACGCAAGCAGAACGAAAAGAAATAGCATGAACGCAGAAACGCAAAAAGCTATTGTTCTCGCTGTAATGGCGCTAGTGATTTACTTGGCGTCGCAGACCAAGCCACAAGGGAAGCAAAAGGCGATGGACGAAACGCCGAACGCAATCGTTCTGGTCCCACCAGCGGGTATGGCGGGAAGCGTGCTAATTGACGAGTGGGCAAAACAAAACGGATACGAGCTAAGGCGTTACTCAGAGAACGCAACCGTCGATGATGCGGAAGCGTGGGTTTATCCGCTGTTCAAGGCGGCGAAGGCAAAGCAGCCAGCGGCAGCTATCGCGAAAAACGGGGACATAACGGTTGTAACCGTCGGCGACGATTTTCTCGAGGAGCTAGAAAAGTGGAAGTGAATTTTGACGCAACGCCGCGAGATGAGCACGGGCTAGTCGAGAGAGACTATTCATCGGAACCAGTAGGGACAGTGTGCGGTGGATTCGGCGGAAACTACATACCGCGAAGCGAGTGGCCGGAGCGTATTGCGATGCACAGATCGCGACGCAGCCGACCTATCGACTTTCACAAGTTCCACTCGGTACCGATTCTGAACCAAGAAATTACGAAGTATTGCTGGGCGTATTCCGTTGTTGCGGGCGTTATGAATCGACTTGCTTTTCAGGGTATCAATTCGCCAGTACCAGAGCTTTCAGCGACCGCAATCGGTGCCGTTGGCATGAACTACAGAAACCAAGGCGGATTTTGCTCGCAGGCCGTCGACATGATCCAGAAGCAAGGCGGCGTACCTAATGCGTCCGCGTGGCCGAACGGCTTTTGTATTGATCGAAGCTACGAAAACACGGCAGAGGTACTCGAAAGCAGGAAACGCAACCGGCTAGTTGATTTTATCGATATTGGCGTCGACCTTGACGCAGCAATCTCAAGCATGATCGACGATGATCCGATTCCCGTTACGTTTAGCCTGCCTTGGTGGAGGCACGCGGTTCTTGGGCTCGAGGTTTTGGACACAGAACAGGGCGACGCAAATTCGCTCGCACGGTACGGGATCAAGTTTGTAAACTCTTACGGGTCGGATTGGAACGAAACAGGATTCGGCGAGTTTTATGGCTCGCGAATGGAAGCGTGGGAGTATGTCGGTATTACACACGTCGCAGCAAGGGAAGAAAAATGCTAGGCGCAATCGAGATTTCGCAGGTACACATGCTTATCGGAGCTTGCTCGGTGCTTGGTACTGCCATAGGAGTCCTATACAGGCAGATGGTCGTGCATTTTAACGCAGTCGACAAAAAGTTAGCTCGTACTGAAGAAGCGCTCTCGGATTGTCAAAATGATCGGTTAGCTATTTGGAAACTTTTAGCAAAACAACAGGGCGTAGAAGTCGAAGCAATCAGGGGTAAATAATGAGTCACCACTTAAAAGAGTGCCACGCAATGGCAGTAGCTCTCGCAGAAGGGTTAATTCCCGAGGCGGAAGCACCGCAAGTAATCCGCATTCTTGAGCTTTCAGTGAAAATGGCACGCATCGAAGAAGCGTTTGAAAGTTGCCTTTGCGATGAAACAAAGACGGTCGCGGATTTTATAGCAACGATCAACAATCTGAGTGTTCACGATGGCAATTAGACCAAACAAAGGCTATATCCGACTAAACACGCCAGCAGGAAACGATTCAACCGCTTCAGGTTGCGGGGTCAATAATGTTTCGGGCTTTGGTGCAACGTGGAGTCAGGCGTCGAATACGATCCAGTTTATGGGGGGCGGCACTTCTGGCATGACTGTCGGCGATATACTTTGGCTTGATGCGGGACTCGGAGACAGGCAGTTTTTCGAAATAGATACCATCACCGGTTCGCAATCGCTTACCACCGTCGAGCAGACCACCAACAGCCAAATGGGGGTAGACTATGCGGTCGGAGGTGTTCGAGAAACGCTAAACGGAGTTGAGAGTTTGCTAACGTATCCGTTGCAAAATGGCGTCACAGCTTTTGAGCTCGAAACTAATCAAACGGTGCAGTGGAATACGACAACTTGGAGCGGAAATTGCTATGCATTTGTAAGTTCAGACCCGCTCGCAAAACGTTCTATCACTCACGCTGGGGGATTAAGTTACTTTTTTGGCTCACAAGCAGAAGCGATATGTCAAAACATAATTTTCATACCCGGTTTTTCTTCCGGGATGAGTCTTTCTACGCACAATTCCAACTCGGCGCAGCGGACGAAGATTTACCTTAATAATTGCAACGTCGGGGTGGCCGCCGGCAATACGTACGACTATCTGGACGACGCCGGCAATACAGCAATCGGGCCTACTGATTATTTCACGGTAAGAACTGCGTTCTATGACGTTCCGGTGCGATGGAAAACGAATATGTACGCGACAAAGTGCTTGTTTAGCCGTCCGAGTTCGTCGTACTACTCCGATCCACTTGGCGGTTTTACTGGGGAATATCACTTTACCGAGTGCCTATTCGACGTTAGGCAGATAATCGGTGGGGCCATAAGTGCAACGCAGCAAGAAGTTTTTGATGCGATGAAGTTCATTGATTGCGTTGTGAGCGCAAACACAAATGGTTTTCAACCGCTCTTTGGAGCCGTTCTCAGCGATACGGATTACGATTTTTCGCGAGAGTTTCTCGGAAACGTTGCGTACGATGCAGGAACAGGTGTAACTTGGCCCAAGCACGGATCGAACACCAAATACTTCGGCACTAACACCGGAGTTACAGAAACGTTCTTGCCGGTGGCATTGCCGACAGATCCATTTGTCGATGCAGCGAACGCAAATTTCAATTTGAACACGTCGCAGGGCGGATTGGACTTGCGTGATTCATACGCAGCGACGCTATCTAACACAGCGGTTTATCAGTATCGGTCGTTGTTAGATCAATTACCGAGCGGCGGGGGCAATGTAATCGTCATAGAGGACAATTAAATGGCTTTCGATCAGACGCTAGAGCAGAACACGACGTCTAAAATTATCGAAGTGATGATGCGAGACAGCACGACGGGCCAAGGCTTGGTGGGCATTAACGGCGTCAACGCGGTTGCGAGTTATGTCATCGAAGGCTCAACGTCGTCGCAATACACGCTTGCAAACGGTTTACCGGGGGCCTCATACACGTCGGGCGTGTGGGCAGAGGTCGACTCGGCAAACATGCCGGGCATTTACCAGCTTCACGTCCCAAACGCAGCGTTCGCGACAACCAGCGCTTCGGTAACCCTGACAATTAAGTACGCGGGAGCTCTAGATAAAGTCATCAGGGTATGCTTGCTCGCGGTTGATCTGCGGGACGCTGCGAATATGGGGCTAACGAATCTCGACGCTACAATTTCGAGCCGCTCGACCGTCGCGGCGACAGATATTGTGACCGGAGGCGCAATCACTACCGCAGGCGGAGCAGTCAGCAACGTGACTCTGGTTGCTACAACGACAACCAACACCGATATGGTGGGGACTAATAACGCAAATACCGTCGCGCCGGACAATGCAGGCATTGCAGCAAATGGAACCGCAATCGCAAATATTGGTAATGGCACAACGCAAGTCACTCTCGCAGATACAAGCCTCGCGAAGTTTGCGACGTTTAACACGAACGCAGCCGTTGTCACCGGTTCAATCGCACAGCTATCACAGGGCGGAGGAGGCGGAGGTAGCGTTACAGTGGGCGGATTCGACCTTGCGGCTTTACAGGCTTTAGTGCAAACAGACACGACGTTGACATCAGCAGTCGCGGGCTCAGTCGCGGCTCTCTCGCAGAGCACGCCACTAGACGCAACGGGAACCGCGTCGGCTGTTTGGGACGCTTTATATGCAAGCCACACGGGAGCGAACACGTTTGGCAAACTGATGGATCAGTTGAGAAAAAGCAATTTGTCGGTAGATGGTACGGTCACAAGTACGACGACCCCTACGGCTTCAGCTTTCGATAGCGGAATAGCTGGGTATGTATCGGGAGCGTTCGACAACGCCCTTTTGCTTTTCGTTAGCGGTAGTCTCGAGGGTGAATCGCGAGCCGTACTGACATACACGCAAACTAACGGACGAATGGCGTTTGAAGAAGCGTTCTCAGTGGTACCGCAACCCGGTGACGAGTTCGTTATTTTGCCAGCACACATTCACCCGGTCAGCGAAATACAGGCGGGACTTGCTCGAACCACCGATTTAGCAACAGTTATAAAAACAGGGCAGCAATACACCGCGACAGCACAATCTGGCGACACAATACAGGTAGAATTGTCGTGACTCAACAAAACTCATTCGCGAAATTTTTTGGTGCGCAGTATCCGCTCGAGGGAAATGTATCGCAAGTCGCACCTACTTACGGCGACGATATTAACATTCTAAACGGAACGCTAACCACGGGAGGCGGCGTAGTTCCGTCACCAAACGACGTAAGGCTAAACGTGGCAGTCGCAGCAACCGTTGGGAATTTAGTGTTGCCCGACGTTTCGCAAGTGTTAATTGGTGTAACTTTTGGATCAAACGGCACGCAATTTACAGGAACATTGGTTAATAACGTGATTCCAACACCACCTGCTACGGACATGATTCGCTTAAAAATTCAGGTAGCTATAAACGGCGATGCAGTCGATGAGGCCACCGTAAAATGCACTTTGATTGAAGCGAATAGCATTGTTAATAACAATATCGACCCGTCAGTGACCGGCAACACAGTAAACACGATTGACGGCTACGCAGAAATTGACCTATACCGACAGGCAGCGTTCACCCGGGGAACCGGCGATTATATGATTCAGGTAGAGCACCACGGGCAGATTCTCGCGAGCATAAAGACCGCAATGCCGGATCAAGCGGAGATTTTTCTTAGCGAGCTCGTTGCTCTAGCAAATCCAACTTACACAGGGGGCTAGTATGTTTAAGCGGTGGCGAAAACGTCGACTCGAGAGGCGAGTACGTCGGGAGCAGTTGCAAAGGTGCATATTTACGTACGAAACGCAGCAAGGAACCCGGCACGGGGATCCAATGCAAATCGCTATGGCGTTAAAAACTGATGCAGATTACCTGCCGCGACACCTCGACGAAGCATTAAAAAACGATCCGATTTCAATGGAAATTGTCGCAAATGCAGCTTCTCGAGCTTTCGGTATCCCGCGACTCAAAGAAGCTACGGGTGACGGCATGACCATCGCGGAGCTTATCGGTTTGGTCGACGCTTTCGATCTATGGTGCTACCGGCTTCAAAAAAAAACGTAATGTTTACGGACGTCGCAGCTACCTACGGAGCGGGCGACCTATCTCAGCTAATCAGAAAACGCTACGACCTAGCCTTCAGTTTGTGGTTAAATAGCAACCGATCTCGGCTTCGACAAGCGGAAATCGTAAGGCTCGGAGCTCTTACAGCAGTCAGCGGGGGGCAAGGAAAAGGCTGGTTTTACGCAAATACCGATACACGCGAAGAAGCTATAAGCCAGTACGAGCGGCATAAATCGCAGATGAACAGGGAATCGGCAAAGCGATGAGAAACGAGGCAAACAGTCAATCGTCAACAATCGACGACATAATGCAGAAGTCGCGGCAGCCGCGCCAGCCAGAGCCGCAGTACGACCCACGGGGAGGGGAACGCGGTACGCAGCCCGAGACGACAGCAGAAACGATACTTACGACGCAAACGGAGGGTGAAGCACAACCCCGTCAGCCACAGGCGACCGGCGAGAATACGAACGAAACGAGTCGATTCGACGACAATGAAAACGTCGATCCGCAAGGCTCGGACGTAATGAGAGACATAACCGAACGGAGCGGTCAGGGTGGAAGATCCCGGGCAGAGAATCTCGGTCGTAACGTAGGAATGGCCGCAGGAGCCTTTCAGTCGGTAACAGTCGGAATCGGGGCGGCGAACGCAGCACTAAACGGATTGTCGAACGCAGCGTTGAAAGCTAACGCCGGGCTCGCGATGTATAACGCGACGATTGCGGAAGCGGTCGCTCAGGCAGAAGCCGACCAAATCAATCGACAGATAAATCAGGGCGAAATAATGGGGCCGCAGTATCGCAGGCTCTCAGAATCGCAAAACGAGTATCGGGATATGATGAACGAGATACAGTCGCCGCTTCAGGGTGCTGCACTCGACGTAGCCGCTTCATTCAGCGAATTGCGTAACAATTTACTTTCATTCGTGTTCCCGTACTTAAAGCCTATGGCGGCAGGTATCGAGGATATTGCGGCGTGGGTGACTGGACGCGAAAAAGACGAAGCCGCAGACAGCCCGCTCGGAGCTCTCGGATTTCTTAGCGACGTTTCGGATGGGAAGTTTGACGGCAACGGCACTACTTATTTCAACGTAGGCAACAGGCCGCTAATGAGCGACGCTGATCGCCGGAGGATATTTGGCCCGTGATTATTGTTTATTACAACGGCGTCGCATTAAAGGATTGCGTTGTAAAGCGGTTCCAGCAGGAGCAGCGTTACGACGAATCGAAAACCAATGCGCGATACGATAGTTTTGTGATTACAGTCGAATGTACGCTTGTCGAAGATGTGCAGCAGGACAGCGGCATTGGCCCGCAATACAGCGAAAACCATTTTGCCTACGTGCCGGGTGCAAGTTATTACTACGGAAACGTAGGTACGTACGAACAGTTGCGAAACCGTTTGATTCACCCAAGGGGAGATTTTCACCTTATTTTCGGTGCTCAAAACGGGGCCAACCAAACGGGACGCTTGCCAGCTTTAATCGCTACCGGCAGGGAGAGCGTCGGCGGAAGCACTGATATTCCCGACGATCCGGGCAACCCAACCGCACAACTAGATAGAGGAAATTACCTCGACCAAGAGGCGGGCCCGCACGTAATTGACGTAGCTTGCGAGCAAATATGGGGTGGAAAAGCAATTCGCATATCGGCGACATTCAAAATCGCGGTTACTAATTGCAACGACCCGAACGCAGAAATTGGCAAGCCGTCGCAATATGCAAATGATGATTGGTTGCGTCAGGATCCGCAAAACACCATCGTTTCAAACACGTGGAGAATGACAGAAGCGAAAGATGCGAACTGGAAAACAACTCGAACAATAGAGGGCGAAATTCGCACGCATAATCGCAATTTCGTGCAGCTTCATCGGCAGTTACTTTTGCCGCCGTTGCTGAAAGGGTACAAGCGAGTCTCGCAGAATTATGCAAGCGATGACCAAGGGACGTTAATGCGTTACGCTATCGTCGACGAGCAAGCGTACGCGGCACCACCGGCACCGGCGATAGATTGGAGTTGCCAGCACACAGAATCGACGACAATGATGGGCGCGAACCAAGTCGCCAATATTGTGGTTAAATTGCGTGGCGATATGGACGTCGACAAGAAACAGTTGATCGCGGCAGCAGGCAAGGTTTTATCGCTTCGGCTCGTCGATTTAAGGCAGCAATCGAGCAACGACCAGCAGTATTCGTCGATCATACAAGAGCTCGCGTTGGTCGATCAGGTCGACCAGCCAGAGGTTACGCTAAGGGCGAGCGTTCGATACACGACGTCGCAATACACTTGGCTCGCTATGCGGATCCAATCGATGATGGGCGGGCCTTCGGGTAATTTGCAAGGGCAGGACATCAGCGACGGATACCCAAACTACGATGCAAAATCGTGGACCACGCCGCTGCCTTACGACGGAGACAGCCCGCAAGGGTTATTGCAAAACTATTTGCAATCGCCGTGCACCGATTGGCACGGAATGATCGGGGAGGGGCAGCAGCCGTACGTTTATCGACCCGAAACATCGAACGAGGAGGGATACGTCGACCGCTATCCCAGTGAGCGGCTACCGTCGCTTGAGGTCGATCAACCGGAATGGATTAAACCGGACAGCCCCGGAAACGAAATTAACAACGACAAATACAACGTCTACCAGTACCCGTATACAAATTATTCATTCGTTACGACTTGGGAAACGGCACTTGGCAAAATGCACTTACCGGTAAGCAACTATTCGTCGAACAGTCAGGAGCCAGCGGATGGAGCGGTCGTGCTATCTATGAACGACGGCATCACACGTTTGTTCTACGAAATTGAAGCCACGCGATTCGGTCGGTATCCGGTTATTCCCCAGTTTAACGACGAGATTGAGGACGAGAATGGGATTACTTTCAAGCTATTAGACCGCAAGATCGTGATGCGCCCAGCGGAAATAACTTCTGACGGTCGCTCGAAAATTATGGGAATCGGAGTGAGTCTGGTTTACGGGGCAACTAAAAAAATACCCGCAAGCGCGATCCTAAACCCGGGAGCTCTACCGTTCGACAAAACGGACGCAAAGCAAGTAGAGGTTAATTGGTCGGATATTGTCGACAGCGAAAATCGCATGATAAATAACGTGAAAGGTGCGCCGTCATGACTAATATTGTCCGACGCTTTACGACACAGATGGAAGTGCTGACAACGCTTCGCGAAAGGCTGATTGAACAAGTGCCAGCCTACACGGAAGCGAATTGCTTTATCCTAGACCAACCGATACCGCCAGATTTTCCGATTGGACGGGAGTGCTGCACAATAGCACCCGGCGGCGGAGCGTTTGTCGAGGCCACGTTTGCGGGCGGCGGCTATACGACTCTCACGGAAAACGCAACGACCGTTGTAACGCCAATGGTACGGCAGGTTCGCGACGCACCCAGAACAGCAAGTAAAGCGTTGCTATCGCAGTCCGACGGGTTGCTCGAGAGAAAGTGGCAGATCCTTCGAGCTCTACTTTACGGCGACTTTGATCTATCCATCACCGACGACCAAACCGCGTTGACTCGGATCCTATTGCGTGAGCAGCTTTCGATTCGCGTCGCAGATCCACCGGGCTTTACGCAAATCGGACAGACGCAAATGATGGGATTGAGCATGACGTTCAACACGCCGTTTGATTGGGGACTGCCTGAACCTGAAACCAACGGATAAAAATGTCAACTGAAGCAACTATAAAAATCGTGGCGGGAAGCACGGACATTCCTATCGTTATGGACAACGATGGAATTGTAGCCAAGTACCTTTCTCGCAGGCTCAAGTCCGATGAATGGCCATTTTCCGACACGCCGGACGAAGAATTTTCCGCTTCTATTAATCATGGAACGGGAATTGTTGCAGAGGCACCAGTTTTTGCAGACCTTCCAACAGTAACAATTAACTCATACCTGCACCCTCTTGGTGCGTCGCGATTTGGGCGAGGATTGTTTTTAATAAGCTGCGAACACATGCCGGACCTTCTCAGTTCAGCATGGGGCCAATCGTGGGATGGAATCGGTAACATACCGACCCCCGGAGGCGGCCAGTTGTCGCCGGTAACATTGTCAATGGAAGCAGACGGTACAGCTTTTACGGCGAAGCTGTATTTGCAAACACCAATACAACTAGACGTAACAACGCACTTGTCGCAAGAGCCTAGGCAACTATGGATTTGCCCATTTGTTGACGCGCGTTTTGCGGTTTTGCACCAGCCATTAGACCCACTACCGTTAAACGTAAAAAGCAGCGAAGGGAAAACTTGGCTTGACGTTGAAACTGCAATTTCATCGCAAATTACGCCGAGCGTAACCAGCGCGGGAGGTGCGCCTGCTACGGCTTTTCTATATCCAGATCCCGGATACTTTTCGGTTGCGCGATCAGCCGGATATGCGCTTGACCATGTAGCACATTCTTCAGGTCGACGCGTTACGTTCGATCCCGACGCGGAAGTGTTTCACGTCAGCACAGCAGACGCAGCAATTACAGCGCTAGATAGTGACCAAGCAGCTTTAGCAACGGAAGGATTCCCGGCGGTTCTCGGGGAAGTTAAGGGAAACCCAGCGCAGCCAGACGCCGAGGAGTTTCATTTCACTGCGAGAAAACTTTACGATTATTTTGACAATAGTTCTTGGCACAGCGAAACGGCAACTTCGGGCGCAGCAAGTGGAGAAACAGGAAGCCCGCAAATTCACTCAACGTTTTATCTCGAGCACTTTGGAACAAGCGTTGACAGCGGCAGCCAGCAAAGGTGGACGGCCCTAACAGCAGAAATTGCATCAGAGTACAGGAAATGGCAGCAGCGACAATTTTGCTTATCGTTTGCTTCATTCCCTGCTACTACCGGGTTAGCAATTAACCATTTTTGCGATTACACGTTTATAAAAATTGGATGTTACGGAGAATCTCCGGCTTGCGTTACGACACAGCAAAGCAGCCCGGTAGGCGTTTACCCACAGGTAAACATTTCGCAGTCGACAAATTTGTACCGCCACAATAAAGAAATGGCGAGAATGACGCTTCAGAGCGGCGGCATACCGCTTGGGGCAACGTCGGGGCAGGCGACAATTACGCCAAACGAATCTGCAACAAATTACGACGGTGTATCACAGCCTTTAACTATTGGATTACTAGGGCCAGCAGATCCGGCAATACCGAGCGGGACCGTATTGGCGTGCTATTACCAGTCGCACGAAGGGTGGTTTGCGATTGAAGGCGGATCCGGTACGCCGGTCGAAATTAGTTCAGATCCGTGGATCAGATTTCGCGTGTTAAGGCCCGTTGGGACAAACGAATCAGGCCAATGGGAGGCAGAGGTAACGCAGCACCTAAACACCGACGACTTGCCGGGGCAAACAGAGCCAAGCCCGATTTCTTGCGGGACAGTTCTTCAAATTAACGACCCCAACAACTTATTTGCCGAGGTAGTTTTTGCCGATCAAGTTCAGGTAGTTAATTGCGTCGACGCAGAACTAAGTAAATGGAAAGCAGGAAGCACAGGGACAGCGTACTACCGCACACCAACTAGCGCGTGCAATGTTCCCGAAAACACCTACCGATGGGAAGTGGAAACGTGTAGCCAAACGATAAAGGAAATACGCGGCGTAGTGCTTGACTGCGTAACAAAAAACAATTCCCCCGGGGGAGGATCGCCCGGAAACGGGACGGGATCCATAAAGATTTCCGACACCGATTTTTTTAACACTTCGCAGTATCCGGCAGTCGATTTTCCAATGGAATTGACCGACGGACCTACCGAGGAAAACTATTGCTGGGAATTGCAGTTTGACAATCCCTTTGGGCTAGACGTTGTAAGCGGTTCCAAGGTAAGGCTGAGAAGAAGAAGCGAAAAGAAAACTTCATTGCCATTAAATGCAATAACGCCTCACGGTGAAGGCGAAACGGAAAGAGCTTGGTATTTGTGGAAAATAGAGGAGGACGATTATTTTGGCGAAGGGAAATTTGCAAGATGGATTAAAGCAAAAAAACTGCAATCAGGTACGGGAGACTTTCAGTTTTCCGTAGATGGAGCGTTTGAGCTTGAAGAATATTGGGACGGGCAAGATCCAAGGCAAGGCGAAACTTACAATAGCCCGTGCAGGCCGGGAATAAAATGCGTAATGAATTGCGAGTGCATTACGGAGGACATGAAGGTAACGGCATTTTACGACCCAAACACACACGCGTATCAAATCGTTTCTACAGAGGCCGCACTATTAGGCACGCCAACCGTTATTCAATTTGTTAAAGATTGGTCGGTGACATCAGGATGTTCGTTCGCGTGGGAAGATCAGCCAATAAAAGCGTTTCCGTGTGAGGCGCCTCCAGTACCTCAGCAGGCTACGCTTCAAACCATTCCCATTGACGTGGTAACAGGGGCGTATCGAGGCGATAGCAACGACGTGTGTTTTCATCGGTCGGAAATACAAGTTTGCGCAGCGCAAGTTGTTCCGCCGGAATGTGTGAATGTTTGCTTCCCGTGTAATTGCGACGACTACGACTGTAGCTGGGTGTATAACGAGGAATCAGGACTTTGGGATCCCGTAACTGAATGCCCAGATAACATTCCAGATTGTAATTGCACGGGAGAGCGACCAACAAATACACCAGCGCCGGGAGAGCCGACGACAATTAGCTTCCCTTGCGGCCCGGTGGTAGTTAATCCGTGTGCCGAGTGCATTGAATGCCCGGATCCCTGCCCAAGCCAATCTTACGAAATAACTTGGGCTTCCCTAGGTGCAGACTTAACAAACGGCGATAGGGTCGAATCGACGACAGTTACATACGGATCGGTAGAAGAATGTTGCAGAACGGCTACCGTCACGTTTACGAAAAACAACGGGGATCCACAGCAAAGAACGGTGACGATGTGCTTGCAAACTTCTTCAGTAATCCCCGCGTGTCAAGCGCAAGGCCTAGGTGAATTGCAGTTAAATTGGGACCAAGCGACGGTTCATGGAATGACGCTCCCAACAGACCTAGGCCCAAGGCAGCCAAACCCGTATTGCGAAGGGTCTTACGGATATGGCGGATGTGGAGTGCTCCCAGATTTCCCCGACGCAGGCGGCGGTTCAACGTGGGACTACATACAGGCGGACGCGGTTTGTTGCGTTGTGGAATCTCAACAAATAGTAGAAAGCGCAAAAGGCGTGCATTACATTGGTTCGGGCTTTCATACTGCCGAACTAGGCGGTGCGATGCCAGAGGCCGAGCCAGAGTCAAAGCAAAGTCTTTCCTTGGGTGATGCGTTTGCAAAAGCCTATCCCGTATTTTTTGCATCATGTAATTGCACGGCGGGAGTCAAAGCAGTCATGGACAGATGGCAAAGAAGTAATAACGAGCCAACTATGGAGCAAGCAACAAAGGTAGCTTCCACTATTTACGGCAAGTTAGGAACGACTAACAAATCGCATTGGCCAATAAAAACTATTGCGGCTTTAATTTACGATTTTAGTAGACAAAGGAAAAACGATAATGGCTGATGTAGTAGTGGTAGCAAACGACTTGCTTCGATCAGGAACGACCGGCTCCGTACGCGCGGTTGAGTTCGGAGAAGCAATCACAGCGGGGCAGATGTTATATCAAGACGGCACCGATCAGAAATACTATCTAGCGGTCGCGACCGATCCAACAAAACCGGCAAATACAGGGCAACTTGCAATATCACTAACGACAGCGGCAGCCGATCAAACCGGCGTTGTTGCAAGAACAGACACGCAAATTGATTTCGGCGCCACGGCACCTTTAACTCAGGGAGAGGTGTACGTATTGTCGTCGGCTAACGCCGGTGGAATTGCACCAGTCGCCGACCTAGCAATCGCGTCGACACTAACGATACTCGGCTACGCTATCTCGACAGAGATTTTACTACTCGGGCTGAACGTGACAGGAGTTGCGAAAGCCTAACACTTACTACGGGGTTAAGATGAAAACTTGGCAAGAGCTATCTAACAGAGTACGTGAGCTCGAGCGTGAACATCTCGCTTGGGAAAACGATGATGCTGCGCCGACGGTAGAGTTCCAAAGGCGCGAGGTCAAAGTAATCACGCAGAAGTTAGATAGAGAGTGGTCGCTTTTATGCGATGAAATACAGGGCGGCGTTAAAATCGAGGAAGTGGCTTACTCGCTTGTTTTGGCATTAGACGAATGGAGCGACGAGGTAGACAAGTTCCGCGACGACCATCACGCAAATCCGGGCGGAAGCGAGTCGCTATGGAAATCTTGGCAAAAAGCGTTGCTACACGCTCAAAGAGAGCCACGGCCAATAATGCTTGAATCCATTAGCTACTTGGCTCGAGTTCAAAAAGTGACGCCGGTGCAGATTGCGAAAATTTATCACTGGAAGGATGAGTTCAACCAGCCAGACACTAGGCGAGTGCTTAGCGTTATTGAATCCGGCGAGGACATCCCGACGGTCAGCCCGCACTACTTGAAGATGCAGGAAGAATTGCGAGAGCAATGGGAAAAACGCCAGAGCCGCAAGCAGCAAACGAAGGCCGTGGTTGAGAAGCCAATAAGAACCGATCCGATTATTGCACCGGAGTCGATTGCGTTGCTTCTCGAGCAGGGCGTTCCTAGCAAGCAAATTGCAAGAATGAAAAACGTCGACCAGCAAACTGTAATTGACTACGCAAGGGAAATTGGCGTTCCGGTGGACGGCCAAGCGCCAAACCCCTCTTTAACGGCAGAGCAGCACCTTACAGCAGTTCGCGAAAAAGAAAACGAGCAATTAAGCGAAGCAAAGAAATACATGAAAGAGAGGCAGGAAGCGGCAGCGATGCGCGAAGCCAACGGAGAGATAAACACATATCAGGAAATCGGAAACTACAAAGAGCAAGTCAGGCAAATGGCTTTCGACGGGTGCACTAAAAACCAAATCGTGACGCTTCTTAAAGAGCAATACCCGGACAAATGCAAACCTTCATCGGTCAGTCAAATTATGGCAGCGATGGAGAGGGAGGCAGCAGCAAACGGGGAATAAATCGTGAGCAAAAATGGCAGCAAATCGTCTGGAGTCGCTAGACGTCAACAGAAAGACCTAGCGACTCGGGCTAATATCAGAGATTGCGACGCGTTAACAATGCACCTTGAAGGTTACTCGACAGCCGAGATAGCCGAGCGTTTGGATATAAGCGAGCGGACGGTTTATAAAGCCATAGACAGGGGCAGGGAATCGTGGAAGCAAGAGAGAATCGAGCTTCACCAAGACTTAGTTGACACCGTGTTAATGACGCAGCGAAGAATTTTGTCGCTCGCGTTCGCTTCGTTTGACAAAAGCAAAACAGCAGACAACCCACCGGGCGACCCTCGCTTCCTCGCACTCGCAGAAAAAGCGAATACAGCAATCGGTAACATAGTGGCGGCCCACAAAGACGACGGCGGGAAGGTTGACGCTCTTGCAAGATCAGGCCTTATTGAGGTTATCGTTCACACACGCGGAGAAATTAATTCGCTTCAGCAGATGCACTACTCAGAGCTCGAGAAACTTGCTGCAAACACGATAGACGTAAAGGCTCAAAAATGATCGCGTCGGCAACAGACTCGGTTCCGGTTCTACCGATTAGCCAAGTGCAGGCAAATTTCCTTGCAAGCGATTTCCCAATCACGGCAATGGTGTGCGGTCGTGGAGGCGGGAAAACCTTTATCGGTAGTTACCGCATTATTACGCGAGCTCGCCATAACGATCATTGGATGGCCGTGAGCCCAGACGCGGGCGTGTCGATGGAAACGACAGTTCCGACGTTTATCGAAAACTGCGAAAAGTTAAATTGCCTGAATCGCGTTGTAATGAGCCCATACCCGCGAATATGGTGGAAAACACTAGATGGGGGCGAAGCGCAAATTGTTTTTAGATCGGCAGAAAAACCAGACAAGCTACGCGGCCCTAATAAAAGCGGGTTATGGCTCGACGAGGCAAGCTATCAGCCGGTCGATGCAATGCGGATCGCTCGAGCTACGTTGCGACGCGGCGGCGTTATGGGCCCGACAATCTTGACGATGACACCGCGAGGCCGCTCCCACTGGACGTTTGAATTGTGCTACGCACGCGCGGAGGGCCACGAACCAAACCAAGTTGTCATCCAAGGAATCCCGTACGTTCCGAAAAAAGGCGTAAAGCTAATACAGGCAAGCACAGCGGATAATCCGTTTCTGCCCGAGGACTTCTTTGACTCGATGCAGCAAGACCTATCGCCATTACTTGCGGCACAGGAACTTGGCGGCCAGTTTATTGACATTGACGGCTTAATGTTCCGACGCGAGTGGTTCATACCAGTCGATCAGGCACCAAGAGATGCGTTGCGGGTACGTTACTGGGACAAAGCAGCGAGCACTATCGCAACGAGTTCGTTTACAGCAGGAGTTCGCGTATCGCGTTGCCCGAGGGGTATTTTCTACATTGAGGACGTCGTGCGGGGCCAATGGAGCCCAGCAGACCGAGACACAGTAATTTTACAAACGGCACACGCGGATTCGGAGAAGTTCGGAGGCGAAGTGCTAATCTACGCGGAGCAAGAGGGCGGATCCGGTGGAAAAGAGGTAATGCAGCAGATGATAAAAATGCTTGCAGGGTTTCCGGTTTATCGCGACTTGGCAAGCGGATCGGCACAACGCAACGTCGGCGGCGCAAAGCTACCGGGACAGGCGAAAATAACTCGAGCACAGCCGCTCGCAGCACAAGCAGAGGCCGGTAACGTAAGGATCGTCAAAGCAGCTTGGAATCAAGAGTTTCTAAGCGAGCTCTCAGCGTTTCCCGAATCGTCACAGGCCGACCAAGTGGACGCATCAAGCGCAGCGTTAAACCGATTAGCAGCCTTAACCCAACCGGAGGATGCAGTTGCGGACAGGAAGCGATACGAAATAGAGAACAATAGGTTTGGGCAAAGTTTACAATCACTCGGAAAAAATGGGCGGCGAAATTTATACAACAGGATTCGATAATGAGCTCACTCACTCGACTTGCCCGACGCTCGCGTGACTTTCTTCTCGGCAGAACAGGAGGACTCGGTACACGTAACAATCGCACCGAAGGGAGCGTTTACATCGAAAAGCCGCCTATTGAAGCGGGGCAAGGAATACGAAGGAGCTTGCGAAGGCGCCTCGAGGATATGGGCCTACGGTCTAGGCTACAGCGAGTTAGGCAGGATGAAATAATAGGACAGCCGCAGCCGCCAGCGTTAGGGCCAGCACCACCGCCACCGCCGGGCCCACCAATTAACGATATTATTGATCCGGGAGGACGCACACCGCCGCCGTTTCCAGCGGGCAGGCGCGGCTTCAGCGAGGACGAATGGGTAGCAGAGTGGCAGCGGCGACGGCAAGCCGAGCAAGAGCGAGAGCGAGAATACGACGAAATAGAAGTGCTCGGCAGAAGTCTCGACTTTGACGAAGATGAATTTCAACTCGCGATGCAAAACGCTGTACGCGTCACCAGCAGCAACGTTTATTCCTACTTTTGGCAGCCGGAAAGTAAACACTCAGGGATACTTTACGTCACGTTTCTAGCACCGGCGGTAAGCAAAAATGCACCGAGAACCGGCCCCGGGCCGACCTACGCTTATTACGGCGTGACGACGCAAAAATTCAGGCGATTCAGGACTCAAGCCATTGAATCGCCCGGATCCGCTGTTTGGGATCATTTACGAGTTAGGGGCACGATTTTCGGCCATCAGGTGCAATATCGACTCGTTGCAGTCACAGGCGAGTACGTTCCAAGAAAGGCGACGCGAAAAGGTTTCAGAACGCGGTACCTAAAACCACTTGGCAGACCAAGCCAAGTTAATGCTAGACTTCCAGCCAACGCAACGAACCGAGAACGTGAGCTATACCGTCGCGGGTTCAGGCGAAGCACCCTACCGGCACAAGATTACGGACAAACAGACCGAGGAACGCCGGATAGAGGCGCACCAGACAGAGGCTAATAATGAAAAAAGACGACGCAGCGCTACCAGCGGAGTTTCTCTACAGCAGGGCAAAAGACCCAGCGGCGGGAACGTCGGGATCTCCGAATTTTAGCCGAGAGATTTTGCCGCACGTTAGCAGCGTAAACGGCAGATACGGGCTAGTAAGCTATTCGTACCTATCCGCAGACCAAGCGATTTCCGATAGCCGAGAAAACGCGTATCGGATGCGTAACGATTGCGGGATAATGGAATCCCTGCACGCGAGACAACGCGCCGTTGCTCTACAGAATTGGTCGATTGAGCCCGAGGATTCTAGTAGCTACGAGCAGCAAGAGCTCGTTCGTTGCATGACAGACATTTTGCAGGAAACGCCGCGATTTACCGAGATGCGACGCTGTTTGCTCGAGGCGTTATGGTACGGGCGATACATGACGCTCGGCACGTTTGAAAACAAGAGTATTGGCGGAATTAACCGTATTTGCTGCAACGGATGGAGCCCTCGCAACGGCGACAAATTGAAATTTAGATTCGACGACGGGACGCTGAAGCACGTAAACGGCCAAGTCGGTATCCGCGTGAGCACCGCATATTCGGCACCAAGAAATTATCTGGACCCGACAACCGGAGAGGTTGTTCAGAAGGTACAGCCTACGGAGGAAGGGCTTGTCTATTGGCTGGACAAATGGGAACGTCGTCAGTCAGTCGTGCACAAGCACATGATCGAGGACGCACCGTTTTTCGAGCCAAAGATGGCCGGGCGAATTAACGGCGTCGGTATCCGCGACTATATCTATTGGGATTGGTACGCAATGATCGAGTGCCTACAGCGAGTCGTGGAATACTTAGACAGAGCCGCGTTCGGCGTCGAAATATGGCCGTATCAGGCAGGTAGTCCAGCACAAAAAGCGGCGACCGAAAAAGCAGCCGAGGAAGCGATGGGAGGCGGTCGAACCATCATTCTCGCACCGATTCAGCCCGGCGAGGACCAAGAGCTCTACGTTCCAAGGCTTATTGAGCCGGGCCTAGGCGGTATCAACACGACTATCGACATGATACGAACGTACTGGGGTCACAAGATCAAAAGATTTATTCTAGGACAAGTGTTAAGCAGCGAGGCAGAAGCTACGGGACTCGGATCCGGCGTTGCCGACGCTCACTTAGCTACGCTTGCCGATATTGTGCAATACGACAGCGTTAATCTCGAGGAAACAATCACGACGGATTTTCTTCGTCCATTGCAGCTATGGAACTTTCCCAAAAGCGCTAACATACGATTACAGTTCCGCATTAGCACCGAGGAACCGGACAGCGACCGACGACTTGCTTCGATGAAAATGGCGTGGGATATGGGCATGAAAATTAAGGCCGACGAAGTTGCCGACACTATCGGCGTGTCGATGCCCGATGCAAGCGACGAAGTATTACAAAATCCGGCGTTCATGCAGGCAGGGCAAGCAGCGATGGGGATGCCAGAGGTTGAGTCGCAAATGGCGGCAATGCCACCGGCAGGAGTTCCAGCATCGAAGCCAATAGACTTGGGGCAGATAATTGAGCAGAACAGCGCAAACGGCGCGGCAATGCGGCGAACGTTCAAAAACCGAGTCGAAACGTATTTGTAAACAGAGCCAAGAAAAATGGAAAATTCAAAATTACGGACACCAAAACGAGCGGAAGCATCCCCGCCGGTAAAAACAAATGCGCCGCCGGTAAAGATAAATGCGCCGCCGGTAAAGACGAATGCGCCTAGCCGCGATGATAATTTACGAGGGCAAGCTACAGGCAATCAGCGCCAGCAGGCAAAGCCAACGTTTCGCGACACGGTAGAAAAAAAGCAGCAAGAGATTGCAAACGAAAAACAGAGCAGTATTACGCACGACGCGAAAAGCATCGCGAAATCGCTCGGGGTCGACATAGAGACGGCTAAAAAATTACTAGAGCGGGGAACATTCGACGATCCGCCGCAGCCGGAGCAAAAACAGGGCAACGAAAAAGACGAGGCTCCGAAACAGAAAAGCGAGCCGCAGCAACCTCCAAAGCCACCACCACCACCCGGTTCACCAACTGACATGCGTCGACCACCGGTTTACGAGACAACGCAGGCAGGAATTGACTTACAGGGACAAGACCCGACCCTAGACAGCCATATCGTCGCTTCCGGGTCGTTCGACGCAACACCGGATCAATTACAGCAATTCGCACAAATGCTAGGATTGCCTAATTCGGAAAGCATTGAAAACGGACACCAGTTGCGGCTCGCGATTACTGAAAGCAATGCACAGCAAACCTTACGCGACGTGCTTCAAAAAACCGGTTATTTACCGCCAGAGCCAGAGCAACCCGGTATTTTCGGCGATTTTCGCAAAGGATTTGGCGAAGGGTACGCAAAGACGAGCGGATTGAATCTCGCGAAGCAAACCGGTGGAAAAATTCTTGACAAGGTTGCAGATGCAGCTATTGGGAGATTAAAAGGTCGTTTTCAAGCGGGTCAGTATGCAGCGGTCGCAATGAAGTCGTGGGACGAAATGACGCCGCTCGAGAGATCGGATTACGAGGACGAAGAAGATTACAACCGGCAATGCAAGAGCTACGGCAAAAAAGAAGTCGACCGTTTACAGGCGAGCGGTAAATCGGAGAAACCCGGAATTGAAATGCCGAGCAAAAGCGTCGACAACGAGGACGCAGAAGAAGGCGACCAGCTAGGGCTATTCGGTGAAGGAAAAAAGGCAAGCAAAAACAAAAAGTTCAAGCTAGAGAACGAAAAAGAAAAGGGCAAGCAAAAGCTAATGTTTGACAGAATGGACGACCACCCCGACCAGCAATCTTTATTCGGCACGTTCGCCGAAGCGGTAGAGCGATATAGCGTTGACTTAAAAAAAAAGTAGATAGGTACGGGCAAGAGGATTCGATTGACGGGCAGGGAGGCCCGCAGCCAACACGCATCGGACACAATATCGGCGATAGCGTAAGTGTTCCGAAGTACGAAAACGTCGACGGGCAGCGGCAGATTACCGGAACGTATGATTTTACGGTAACGGAACACGACGGACACAACGCCACCCTGCATCACCCCGAAGCGGGCACCTTTACGTTACCCAAAGACAGCGTAAAGCACTTCAGCGACGACCTGAACCAAATTACCGACGTGCCGGAGCACCCGAGCAACGCGGCAATAAATACTCTACGCAACGGGCAGGGTACGTTTCTCGGCAAGGGCGACGACGGGCTGGTTTACGACACCCACGACGGTAACGTGGCGAAAGTCACCACCGTTGTCCCCTACAACCTTCAAAATTTCCGCCACCACACGCACGCGGTCGCCGACGCACGACGACAGGCCGAGATTAACAATCAAGCGTACAACGAAGGCCACGACGTATTCCTGCCGCAGCAATTTGAGGAGCACGGGGAAAAAGGTTTTACCACACGTCCAAAGCTAGAGATTGGCGGCACGTTGTCGCCTATGCAGATTGCCGAATACCGAGAAAAGATGCAAAGGGCTTGGGAAGCCGGGTGGAGAGTAAACGATACGGTTCAGCACGGAGTCGACGCGGAAGGTCGTATTCGCGTATATGACACCGGCAAGATGAGCAAAATTAGCCCGTCGCAAGATCCACAGGGATTCGACTTAGACGATTGGGGACAACTCTCCCACGCCCGCAAGTTGATGAGCGAGCACGGACACTATGACGAGCAGAGCGATTCAGACGACATACGCGATTTTCTGAACGACGACTCGATGCAGCAACTTGCTTGGTACAACTCGCAGCACAAGCCGAAAGACAAAGTAAATCCGCTAGAAACGTTTGCACCGAGCCAATGGAAGCGGTTTACGGACGCAATTTACGGGTTGATCCAAAACGAAAGCGAGGAGCTAGGGTTTCACGTCGATGATGTTAGATCGTTGCTCGACGAAATAGATTCACAAGTAAAAGCAACGAGGCAAACACAGCCAGCGTTTACAGCCAAGACAAATGACGAAAACGCCGACTTCTGGATTACGCGAAAAGGCGGCGAAAAAACGGTGGGCACGCCACATAAAGATTTTCGCAAAGAAAGCATCGGCATTACGGTCGACAAAAACCAGCTTGACCCAGCGTATGCGTTTTATTTGTTCCAGCACGTCAAAGATAACTTGAATTTTTGGGAGCCGCGTGCAAGGGGCACGCTCAATCTGAAAAACATTAGGTTGAGTGACGTGAAAGAGCTCGCGAAGGAAGTAGCTCCGGCGGACACAAAGCCAGTACCGAAAGGTTACGAGTCAATACTGCCGCTGCGAAAGGCTCTCGACAAATACGAGAGCGAAACAGCTAATCGAGTGCTCGACAAAAGACTGCTCAACGCTCAAGCAATATTCGACAATGCAGTTACCGAATACGAGCAATACGACGACGACGATCTGCCGCACGGCGAAAGCCTTGACGCTCATATCTATGACAGAGATTTATTTTCGCAGCTTGTTCCCGACCTAAGCGAACAGGATTTGGCAACACTTTCACTTGCAGCGTACAGGACTGGCCCGTATCACGACGACGACAACTTTCTTGTAGCCGGGTTTGAAATCGAACCGAGCGAATTGTCTTACGGGTCGGACACCAGAGACGCAATCGTGTCAGCACTCACGTTGCAAGCCGATCTCGGATTAAATCACAAAGGAGAAAAATTCGCGATTGGTCAGAAAGATTACGAGGGCGTGAGCTACGAGCCGCAAACCATAAGGGAGCACGAATACGATGCGTTTCTGCGCAACCAATATTTAGAGACAGACGATTTTGGGTTAGCCGGATTCATTACCGCCGATGGAACAATGCTTGATTTAAGTGACGGAAGCGATAGCCGGATCGTAGACCATCGCGACGCCGCTATGACGGACGACGCGGCTAGGCGATGGGGCTTAGAGCCGGATATGGGCAAAGACTATAGCCAATACCACAAATTGCACCACATTCTTTACAACGCCAACGCAATCAGATTTGACGCAAACGCCAATATGCTTGATATGCCCGCGTACCCAACAACGGCACAGCTACAAACCATCGCAGACTTCATAAAAGGATATGCCCCAGACTATATGGTGCTTAAACTCGGTGATGTTGAATGGGACGCAGACAACCCGACCATCGGCCTCTTGATGCGGCAATTCGAGTCGGTAGCAAACGGCATTAACCCGGACGACGAAGGTTGGCCGGGCTTGGAGTATGACGACGAAGGAGAAGATTACTACGCAGCACGCTATGGGGCGGAGGACGACCCGATCAACCCAGACAATCTCGACGATGGGACGCCACCCGAGCCGAAAACAGATACATCGGATAATTACCTAACTATTTCAGAACCCAAGGGCAAGACGTACGAAAAAGGGCTCGGGAAGTCGCAATCAATCGGAGAACCGCGAGAGATAGCGAAGGAAGCCGTTTTGCAAGCAGACGATTTTGAACAATTCGACCACAAGGCGTATGCAAATCAACCGATGTCGATTAACGACGGTGCGAGACTAATTAGCGCCTACGAATATCATTTAGAGGGCAATCACGCTCCAGCGCGAACCGAAGAATACGCAAGAGAGAACATTGAGCTTTCGCATCTTGTTCCAGACTTGTATCGACGCGACGAAAAACTACAGGATCTATACAAGCGGGTTCACCGAGCCGACAACGACCACCCAGACGAAGAAAACGATGAATACTATTACCACGTTACTGAAAGACCTAACGCAGCTACTTACCTAAGCGAAGAAAACCTACAAGACCAGAATCCAGCCGGGCTCGATTTGATTGAAAAACAGGATCTTCGGTACTGGATGAGTTATTACGCACACAAGCAGCGGCAACGCAATATTGAACAAAATAAATTAGGTTTTAATAACGCGCCGCTATCAGAAGAAAAAGACAGCCCGGAGAACAAAATGAAGTCGCAGTATTTTGAAAACTGGCGGCGGTATGCAAACAGTTCGCCACTAGAGTTCGACGACATACAGGTTCACAGAATACCGAAAAGCAAAACACAGCCGTACTTAACGAAATCACCTAACCTATCGAAACATGACCCGATAGCCGGATACGATTACCCAGCGTTTACAACAAACACAACGATAAAGCAGCAAGTTCGATACGCAAGAGAGCTAATAGGTTCGCTCGAGACAACAACTAGTGAAGAAAACAAAACGTTTAACGAGCTATCAGCGCAACGCGACGAAATAAAAAATCGCCGCGATGACGCTTACGCAAAACTTCGCAAGTCGAGCACCTTAGCGAATAGCGAAGTTTTCGTACTGGACGACCTGCTTAACAAACGCGCACAAGAGGAAACGAAATCTATATCGGTAAAAAAAGTCGGCGTCGATGAAGGCGGAACCGATGACCCGATGACCGGAAAGCCGAGAGACGTTTACGCTTTATATTCTGTGTATTACGAGCAAGACGAAAACGGGAATCGACGTGCAGTACCGTTCGAGGTGTATCGCGCAGCTATTGGGCGTCGCAACCTGCAAGGGAAAAACACACCGCACGGTACGGCGGCAGAGAATGACGAAGAAGCGGCCAAGCAAATTCTCACCAGCGGTGCAGAAATAAGAAATTTGTTTCTCGAGCATCCATCCATACCAGACCGTGACTACCATCGGGAGCAACGCTTTTTAGCAGAGCGAGAGGGGCGGAAAAAAGCGTATTTTGGAATGGAGCCGATGATAAAACGATTACGCGCAGAAGCATACGCGGGCGAAACACACGCTCGGCAGGGAAGTTATGCGGAAGCGTTGGGAAAAATGCAATTAGCTAATGAAATCGCCGTGGGACTCAAAAAGGCCGGAGTCCCAATAGACCCCAAGCCGTTCAGCTACGCGCAAGATGACGCAGCAAATCTATCCAAAGCAGAGAAAGACCTAGATTCATTTACAGACGTATCCGGGAAAGAGTTTGCATCGTTGCTTGTAAAAAAACAAACGAATCAACTCCGCAATATGCAACTCAAGGTGGCAAGTAATCCCGAGTATCATCGCTGGTCGCCAAACAATAAAGCGGTCGACGAGCAAGGACTTCCGCTAATTATTTTCCACGGCACCGATTCAGGAGGTTTTGACGAGTTTCGACGTGGCGACGTTGAAGGACACGTTTATGGCTCTACAAACGTCGACGTTGCC
>WLWH01000376.1_pt1 | contig 37117 bp, 33 predicted proteins | sample 6712741 | NCBI WGS metagenome assembly WLWH01 (sample SAMN12718694, study PRJNA515312) | sponge metagenome | isolation source: marine sponge | host: Mycale hentscheli | place: New Zealand: South Island, Marlborough, Capsize Point | collected 2003-05-01
ACGAGAAGCTACAGGAAATTACCGGCCTCGACACAACGATCGACTGGAAGAACACAGGTGACAACTCTTATGATGGTGAGAAATTAAAACTACTAGTACACGATGAAAGTGGAAAGTGGGAAAGACCAACAAATATATTAAACAACTGGAGGGTTACAAGAACCTGTCTAAGACTTGGATCTAGAATTATAGGTAAGTGTATGATGGGATCAACGTCAAACGCTTTAGATAAAGGAGGAGATAACTTTAAAAAACTTTATAATGATTCAGACGTTACACAAAGAAACGCCAATGGACAGACTCGCTCAGGATTATATTCTCTGTTCATACCTATGGAATGGAACTACGAAGGCTACATTGATTCTTATGGCTTTCCTGTATTCAACACACCAAAAAAAGAAGTAGTAGGTCCTTTTGGAGACGCTATAACACAAGGAGTAATAGAGTATTGGGATAATGAAGTTGAAGGTCTTAAAAATGATCAAGACGGTTTAAATGAATTTTATAGACAATTTCCGCGTACAACCAAGCACGCGTTTAGAGATGAGTCTAAAGAATCTTTATTTAACCTAACAAAAATATACGAGCAAATAGATTTTAATGAAGATCTTAAAAACTCAATTAATGTTACTCAAGGAAGCTTTCAGTGGGAAAATGGAGTTAAAGACACAAAGGTCATATTCGTACCAAATAAAAGTGGTAGATTTAAAGTTTCTTGGGTTCCACCTTTAAATCTTCAAAATCGTGTAATAATAAAGAACGGACTTAAATATCCTGGTAACGAGCATTGTGGAGCTTTTGGGTGTGATAGTTACGACATATCAGGTACAGTTGATAAAAGAGGTTCTAATGGATCTTTACACGGTTTAACAAAATTTAGTATGGAGGACGTACCTCCAAATCATTTCTTTTTAGAATATATAGCTAGACCACAAACAGCTGAAATATTTTTTGAAGATGTTTTAATGGCTTTGGTTTTTTATGGTATGCCAATACTAGCAGAGAATAATAAACCTAGATTATTATATCATTTAAAAAGAAGAGGTTATAGAGCATTTTCTATAAATAGACCAGATAAAAAATATAATAAATTATCGGTAACAGAAAGAGAATTAGGTGGAATACCAAATTCAAGTGAAGATATAAAACAAGCGCATGCTGCTGCAATTGAATCTTACATAGAAGATTTTGTAGGTTTAAAAGAAACAGGCTATGGCGATATGTACTTTCAAAGAACATTAGAAGATTGGGCTAAGTTTAATATAAACAATAGAACAAAGCACGATGCTTCTATTAGTTCTGGTTTAGCATTAATGGCTTGTAATAAAAATAGATACGCTCCATCAGCTCCAGTTAGAAGAGAAGCTGTAGATTTAGGAATTAAAAAATACGACAACAAAGGTGTCACATCAAAAATAATAAGTTAAATGGGTATATACACTAACACCAATAGCGCTTTTCCAAGCCAAGTAGTAAGCGACGCTGAAAAAGCTAGCTGGGAATACGGTAATCAAGTTGCTCAAGCAATAGAGTACGAGTGGTTTGATCAAGGGCGAACTGGAGGTAATAGATATCTAACTAATTGGAATAATTTTCATTCGTTAAGACTATACGCTAGAGGTGAACAACCCGTGCAGAAATACAAAGATGAGTTGTCTATTAATGGTGATTTATCTTATTTAAATTTAGACTGGAAACCAGTACCTATTTTATCTAAATTTGTAGATATTGTAGTTAATGGTATATCTCAAAAGTCTTACGATATTAAAGCTTATTCTCAGGATCCTAACTCAGTTAAAAGAAGAACTGAATATGCTAGTAGACTTCAAGAAGATATGGTTGCTAAAGAATACTTAGACAACTTGAAGCAAACACTAGGTATTGATTTACATCAATCACCAAGTGGAGTTGTAGTTCCAGAATCTAAAGAAGAGCTTGAGTTACATATGCAGCTTAGTTATAAGCAGTCAATTGAAATAGCAGAAGAAGAAGCTATATCAACTGTATTTGCTCAAAACAAATACGATCTTGTAAGGCGTAGGTTAAATATGGATCTTACAACGATTGGTATTGCAGCTGCTAAAACTAATTTCAATACAGCAGAAGGTATTACTATTGATTATGTAGATCCTTCTTATATGGTTTATTCTTACACAGAAGATCCAAACTTTGAAGATATATACTATGTAGGTGAAGTAAAGTCTATAACAATACCAGAGCTTAAAAAAGAGTTTCCTGGTATATCACAAGAGGAATTAGAAAGAATACAAAAAACACCTGGAAACAGACAATATATAACAGGTTGGGGTAATTACGACGAAAACACTGTACAGGTTATGTATTTTGAATACAAGACCTATCACAACCAAGTTTTTAAAATAAAACAAACAGAATCAGGTTTACTAAAAGCGTTAGAAAAGCCAGATACTTTTGATCCACCTGAAAATGATAACTTTGAAAGAGTTTCAAGATCAATAGAAGTTTTATATACTGGTGCTAAAGTTTTAGGAACTAATACTATATTAAAGTGGGAATTGGCTGATAATATGTCAAGACCAATGGCTGATACGACTAAAGTTGAAATGAACTACACAATATGTGCTCCTAGAATGTATAAGGGACGCATAGAGTCTGTTGTAAGCAAATGTGTTGGGTTTGCAGATATGATTCAACTAACACATCTTAAATTGCAACAGGTAATGTCTAGAATGGTACCAGACGGTGTTTATTTAGATATGGATGGTTTAGCTGAGGTTGATCTTGGTAATGGCACTAATTATAACCCTGCAGAGGCATTAAATATGTATTTCCAAACTGGTTCTATCGTGGGTAGATCAATGACGCAAGACGGTGACATGAACCCAGGTAAAGTACCTATTCAAGAACTCAATAGCTCTAGCGGTTTAGGTAAAATACAAGCACTTATACAAACGTATCAGTATTATTTACAAATGATACGTGATGTGACAGGATTAAACGAAGCTAGAGACGGAAGCTCTCAAGATAAAAATTCATTGGTAGGTCTTCAAAAAATGGCCGCTAACGCATCTAACGTTGCAACTAGACATATTAAACAAGCTAGTTTATATCTTACATTAAAACTAGCGGAAAATGTGTCTCTAAAAATAGCAGACGCTTTAAGCTTTCCACTGACAGCTGAATCACTTAAAAACTCTATATCGACTTTTAATGTTGAAACATTACAACAAGTTATTGATTTAAACTTATATGACTTTGGTATATTCTTAGAGTTAGAGCCAGATGACGAAGAGCAAGCTAAGTTAGAAGAGAATATACAGGTTGCATTAGGTCAAGGTGGTATTGATTTAGAAGATGCTATAGATTTAAGACAAATTAAAAATCTTAAACTAGCTAATCAAATGCTTAAGGTTAAGCGTAAGCAAAAAGCTATTCAAGACCAAGCTAATCAACAAGCTAACATACAAGCTCAAGCAGACGCTCAAGCTAGTACTGCTGAAAAAACAGCAATGGCTGAGGTTCAAAAACAAGAAGCTATATCAGGTTCTAAGGTTCAGTACGAACAAGCTAAAGCTCAAATGGAAATAAACAAAATGCAAATAGCAGCTGATTTAGAAAAAATTAAAATGCAGCAAAAGTTTGAATACGATATGCAACTAAAGCAATTAGAGGTTCAAGCTATGCAGCAGAAAGAAGCAGCTATAGAAGATAGAAAAGATAAACGTAGCAAAATGGAAGCTACACAGCAAAGTGAAATGATAAGCCAGAGACAAAACGATAGCTTACCTAAGGACTTTGAAAACGAACCCGATATGGGTATGCAAGCTTTCATGTAGAAAGTAAAACAATTATTTAATTATATTATATTATGTCAGAAGTAAAAACAAATGAACCTGTTAAACAGGAAGGTGAGTTTAAAATCAAAAAGAAAACTCCAAAAAAATTAACGACACCAAGTAATGAGCCCGTTAAGGTTAGCCTTAAAGAACCTTTAGTGGAGGTTCCGGCAGAAGTTACAAAGGTGGTAATACCTAAAGAAGAAGAAAATGCCATTCAAGTCGGAGAAACAAAGGAGGTTCATGTGGAAGAACTACCCGGAGATAGCGTTAAAGTGGGAGAACAGGTACAAGAGCCCAGCAAAGCTACTGAAGAATTTACACCAATCAAAGAAGTTGAAGTAACTAAAGTAGAAGCTGAGGTAAAAGAAGCTTTAAGAGATGAGAAAGTGTTAGGTAAGCAGTTACCTGAAAATATCGAAAAACTAGTTAGCTTCATGGAAGATACTGGTGGAACTGTAGAAGATTATGTAAGATTGAATGCAGATTACTCTAATGTAGACGAAAAAACATTATTAAAAGAGTATTACAAAAAAAATAAACCTTATTTAGATAATTCAGATGTAGAACTTCTTTTAGAAGATTTTGAATATGATGAAGATTTAGATGAGGACAAAGATATACGCAAAAAGAAACTTGCGTTTAAAGAAGAAGTTGCAAAAGCTAAAGGCTTTTTAGAGGAAACAAAGGCTAAGTATTACGATGAAATCAAGTTGAGATCAAACGTAAATCCTGAAACTCAAAAAGCTACAGACTTTTTCAACCGATATAACAAGCAACAAGAAATAGCTCAGCAACAACACGAGCGATTTAAAGAAAGTACTAAACAACTTTTCAGTGATGGTTTCGAAGGTTTCGATATCAAAGTCGGTGATAAGAATTATAAGTACAATATTCAAAATCGTGAGAAAGTTGCAGAAAATCAATCAAACATTAATAACCTTGTCGGGAAGTTCCTAGACTCTGATGGTAATATTAGTGATGCGAAAGGTTATCACAAAGCTATGTACGCTGCTGACAATGTGGATAAGATTGCTGCTCATTTTTACGAGCAAGGAAAAGCTGAAGCAATTAAAGAAGTTATGAACAAATCCAAAAATTTAAGTGATACCAAAGCTAGGTCTTCACAAGGAGATGTTTTTATAAACGGATTTAAAGTTAAAGCAATAAGCGGTCAAGATTCATCAAAACTAAGAATTAAAACAAAAAAATTTAACTAAAAAAAACAAAAATTATGGCTTTAACACCAACATTTGGTAGTATAATCCCTTCTCAGTCGCAGCAGGTATTAAACACAAACTACCTAACATTTAACGACGCTGCTGGAGGTGGAACTTTCGCACAGCAGTATTTACCTGAAATCTACGAGCAAGAAGTAGAGCGTTACGGAAACAGAACTTTATCTGGATTCTTACGTATGGTAGGCGCTGAATTGCCAATGACTTCTGATCAAGTAATTTGGTCTGAGCAAAATAGATTACATATTTCATATAACAGCTGTACATTTGTAGACGCTGGAGCTAACGAAGCTTCTACTATCACTTTAGGTGGTGGAGCTACTGCTTTAAACGTTATTTCTATCAATGATACAGTTGTAGTTTTAGATCCTGCTGGTTTAGAATCTAAAGGTATTGTTACTGCTGTCTCTGGAACAGGAGCTGCAGCTGGAACTATCACAGTTCAGCCTTTTGGAAATACTTCTCTTACAACAGATGGATTTGCAGCTACTGGATTAAAAGTATTTGTATACGGATCTGGATATAGCAAAGGAACTTCTATTGGAGCTGGAGCTGGTAACTCTGCTGGTAGAGTTAGTGTAGAGCCTGTACTTACTCAATATGCAAACTCTCCAATTATTATTAGAGATCAATACGTAGTATCTGGATCTGATATGGCACAAATTGGATGGGTTGAAGTTGCTACTGAGGATGGAACATCTGGTTACTTATGGTATTTAAAAGCTGAATCTGAAACTCGTTTACGTTTTGAAGATCACTTAGAAATGTCTGTAGTAGAAGGTGAACTAAACGAGAATGCTTCTGCTTTAGCTAATTACGGAGCTGCTGCTCTTCCTGGAACTCAAGGTTTATTTGCTGCTATCGAAGATCGTGGTAACATTGAAACAGGATTTACTGCTGCAAACGGATTAACTGAATTTGATGCTATCTTAAAAAATCTAGATACTCAAGGAGCTATTGAAGAAAACATGTTATTCTTACAGAGACAAACATCTCTTGATTTTGATGATATGTTAGCTGGACTCAACGGTGGTAACACAGGTGCTGGATCTGCTTATGGTTTGTTTGAAAACTCTGAAGAAATGGCTTTAAATCTTGGATTTAGCGGTTTCCGTAGAGGATCTTACGATTTCTATAAGACTGACTGGAAATACTTAAACGACGCTTCTACTCGAGGTGGAGTAACTGGAGTAAGCACTGTTGAAGGTGTATTAGTTCCTGCTGGAACTTCTACAGTTTACGATCAAGTTTTAGGTACTAACATTCGTCGACCATTCTTACACGTACGATACAGAGCTTCACAAGCTGACGATCGTCGTATGAAGTCTTGGTTAACTGGTTCTGCAGGTGGAGCTTACACTTCAACTCTTGACGCTATGGAAGTAAACTTCCTATCTGAAAGATGTTTAGTAACTCAAGCTGCTAACAACTTTGTACTTTTCAAAGGAATCTAATTGATTCAATATTAATAATAATCCCCGCCTTCGGGTGGGGGTTTTTATATGACATTAGCCCATTACTAATTATATACTATGGCTATTGTCACAATTTTAAACTATTTAATTATATTATATTATGGCTAAACAAGCTACAAAAACTGCAACAAAAGATGTTGCTACAGAAGAGGTAATTAATGAAATTAATTATGCTGAACCAACTGTTGCAAAAAACGCACCAGTTCAAGAACAATCAAAACCAACATGGGAAATTAGAGATAGAATTTATTATCTAAAAGGTAGAAAAACACCTTTAACATTGACCATACCAGGTAAACATACTAGAAAGCACTCTTTATTATATTTTGATCCAGAAACTGGTAAGCAAAGAGAAATAAGATATGCTACAAATCAAGATTCTCCACTTGTAGATGAACAAAAAGGAGAATGCACTATGGGTCACATTAGGTTTATGGATGGAAAACTTTTAGTACCTAAAGAAAAACAAAACTTACAAAAACTATTATCTTTATATCATCCACTTAAAGGTAGAATATATGAAGAATTTAGTGCTGTAGAAAAAGCAGAAGATGAATTAGATGTACTAGATCTTCAAATTGATGCTTTAAACGCAGCGAGATCAATGGACATAGATCAAGCAGAAGCAATTTTAAGAGTTGAAAAAGGATCTGCAGTAAATTCTATGAGCTCTAAAGAACTTAAAAGAGACTTGTTATTGTTTGCTAGAAATAATCCAGCGCTGTTCATAAACTTAGCTAACGACGAAAACGTTATGTTAAGAAACTTTGCTATTAGAGCTTCAGAAGCTAACATAATTAAACTATCTCAAGACCAAAGAACATTTACGTGGACATCGACAGGTAGAAAATTAATGAACGTACCTTTTGACGAAAATCCTTATTCTGCATTTGCAGCTTTCTTAAAAACTGACGAAGGTGTAGAAATATATAAGTCTATAGATAAAAAACTATAAAAACAAGTAATACTAATATACTGGAGGCTGCGCAAGTGGTCTCCAATATATTATAATAAAAAATAAAAAATGGCGGTAAACATAAATACGGTATATCAAACAGTCTTATTTATATTAAATAAAGAACAAAGAGGTTATGTTCCACCTGGTGAATTTAATAGTTTAGCTGCTCAAGTTCAAAGAGAAATATTTGAGTCATATTTTCCTGATGGAAATCAAATAAATAGAGCTAACCAAAATAATACTCAAAACGATACTGAGTTTTTTAATATACCTAAAGATATACAAGATAAAATAACTCCTTTTGAGCAAGAAGTACAATTGAGTTTAGGTCCTGATTCTACTTTTACTGTACCGCAAGTGTCAGATACTGGCTCTGTGAACAGAAGTATACGTAAGTTTGGATCTATTATATCAACGTATATTGGCCAACCAACATATGAATCAATAACACAAAGAACTACTAAAAATGATTATAATAAAATAGTAAGATCAAAACTTACCTCACCTACTAAACAAAACCCAATATATTATTCATATAAAGGAACATCTACAAGTCCTTATTTAAAAATTAATCCTCTTCCAGATTCAGTTTTAGCCAATTGCATAGTGTATCCATCAAATCCAATTTGGAATTTTACACCTGGATCTTCTGGTCAATATATATACAGTTCTTTTAATTCTGTAGATTTTGAGCTAGATAATTCAGAACAAACTAATATAATAATGCATATATTGAAGTATTGTGGAGTAATAATAAATAATCCTACCGTTATACAAACAGCAGCTCAAGATATTCAACAAACTACAATTAACGAAAAATCATAATAAATGAGCTTAATAACCGAAACAAATCAACAATATTATCAAGGCGCTCAAGGCTTTAGAGGTGACGGTGATACACTAGCCTTCCCAACCACATTTAATACAGATTTAATATTAGGTAGTTTTGATCCTGAAAATATAAACTATTCTTTAAACAACTTCAAGCTATATACAAGTCAAACAGGTTTACCAGGTGAATATGAAGAGTATATTACTGAGTTTTCTGTTGTAAATAATGCAGTAACATTTCCTGAAGATGCAATTCCAATAGCTGGTCTATATATAGTTGTTCAGTTGAAAAAAATAGATGGAGGACTTTATGGTAATACAGAAGCTGATAAAGCATACGGTCAAGTAGTTGAAGATAACTACGGAGGCTATTCTTATATTACATTAAACGACGCTATAGATAACTTCATGGTTGGCTACGTTGGTGATGGAAAATTAATACAAACAGCTAAAAGATCAGATATATTATTTTTTGCTAAAAGAGGTTTACAAGAGTTTAGTTATGACACTTTAAAAAGCGTAAAAAAATCAGAGTTAACTATACCACAGAGTTTAACTTTACCTTTACCACAAGATTATGTTAACTATGTTAGAACCTCTTGGACTGATAGACACGGTGTTAAACACATAATATATCCTACAAACAATCTTACAACAAGTCCTTATTACACTCAAATACAAGACTCAAAAGGAATACCGACTCAAGATAACTTTGGAGATGACATAGAAGGAACTTCTCTTATACAAGAAAGATGGCATAGTAATAACAATGAAGAGCTTAATAACTATTTAGCAGAAAGCCCAGATACAGTTGGTTTTAATTTTACAAGCAATGGAAGCTTTATATATTCAAATTATATAAATCAATATGGACTAGATCCTCAGTACTCTCAATCAAACGGCTATTTTAATCTAAATGAAAGAGAAGGTAAAATGTCTTTCTCTAGCGGATTAGTTGGAGAACTTATATTACTAGAATATATTTCTGATGGCTTAGCGTATGACTCAGATACTAAAATACCAAAAATAGCAGAGGAAGCTTTATACGCACATATACTACATGCTATTATATCCACGCGCGCTAATCAACCTGAGTACATAGTACAAAGATTGAAAAGAGAAAGATCTGCTAAATTAAGAAATGCAAAAATAAGATTATCTAACATTAAGATCGATGAAATTACTCAAGTAATGAGAGGTAAATCTAAATGGATTAAACACTAAAATTAAATGGCTAAAGCTATAAATACTTTTTTAAAGTCTAAGATGAATAAAGACTTAGACGCCCGCTTAATACCAAACGGAGAATATAGAGATGCTTACAATATACAGGTTAGTAGATCAGACGGAGATGGAGTTGGCACTGTTGAAAATATCCTAGGAAACTACCCTGTCTTTGACTTTGAAGCTATAACAGGTGTTAGTAATTTGTATTGCATTGGTCACTTAAAAGATGATAATTCAAACACTGTTTTTTTATTTTTAACAGATAATCCAGATCCAGATAGACCAAAGCTAGATTATTACCCATCAGGTGTTGGTTCTAATCATTTTATATTTGCCTGTAATCCAAACTCAAAGAAACCTGTTTGTTTGGTTAAAGGAGCTTTTTTAAATTTTTCTAAGAAAAACCCTATATACGGCGTTAATCTTTTAGAAAAATTATTATTTTGGACTGATAATAGAAATCAACCTAGAAAGATAAATATAGATTTAGCAAACCCAACAGGTGTTTTTACAGCAGCAACATACTATACAACAGAAGATCAAATATCTGTTGCTAAGTATAATCCTTACGCATGTATGGAGCTTTATGAAGAAAGTTACTTATCCAGCGAAAACGGCGAATATGAAAGCACGATGTATGATGTTAGTTCATTATACTATCCAAACGGAGGAGCAGGCAATGTTTTAAGTAGAGAAAGTGATACAGTAGTTAGAGTAAAATCTTTTAAAGGTGATATACAGACAAACGTATCAACAGTATACGGCTCTGGTGCGACCGTTTCTGTTCTTGGTAATCCGGCTTTTGGAGCTGGATTAACCCCAGTAACTGGGGCTACAGTCCAGTCAGCTACGTATAATGATACAGATCCTAATAATCCATTTTGGGAAATAACAATAACTGGAGGAATACTACCACCAACGCTTAATACTAATGAAAAAATAGTATTAAATCCAAATCCTTACTATGACGTAGATTTTTCAGGAGACTCTGATTTTTTAGAAGATAAATTTGTTAGATTTTCTTACAGATTTAGGTTTGATGATAATGAATATTCAGTATTTGCTCCCTTTACTCAAATAGCATTTATTCCAAAGCAAGATGGTTATTTCATGTATGTAAAAGAAAATGATCTTAATATACAAGAATTAGACAATCAAGCTGATGCCTATAGAAGTACAGTTGTTTACTTTGTTGAAAACAAAATTGATAAAATAAAACTTAGAATACCTTTACCTTTTTTAAATTATAATTTAGAAAATAGTTTAAAAATAAAAGAAGTAGATATATTATACAAAGAGTCGGACTCTTTAGCGGTTAAAGTTGTTGATACATTAACTATAGATGATGTTAGTAATTCAGCTGGAAGCTTTACAGTTAATGGAGCTGTTACAAATGACGATACTATTATTGTGGACAACTTACAAGGAGGTATAAATGTTGGAGATATTATATCAGGTACTGGCATAGTTGGTCAACCAAAAGTTTCAACCTACACTCCAACTGATGTAAACAATCCTTCTCTTGGCGGCACTATAGTTTTAGATACAAATCAAACCTTAGAAGACGACGCTAATTTACAAGCCGGTGAACCTAGCTATTATGTTTACAATTATCTATCTAAAAAACCTTTTAAAACTTTACCAGAAAAAGATTTAACTAGAGTTTATGATAAAATACCAGTAAGATCACTTTCTCAAGAAGTTGCTGGTAATAGAGTTATATATGGAAACTATCAAGATAAACACACGCCTCCAAAAGCATTAAATTATAACGTAGCTGTTTCTAATAAATCTGAGTTTCAATTAAATAAAGATGAAGGAACTTACGATGGTGGAGCTGCAACAATAGCTCCCGGAGAGCCTATAAACATAGATATGGGTACTGGAAGTGCTCTTTTCCCTGGAAGAGTTATATCTTCTAATACTCCTGGCGTTACTATACCTCCTAATACTTTAGTGTCTTCAACAAATAATAATGGTGATGGTGTTTTTATAACAGGATTACTAGATGAAAATTTTGTCTCAGAAGACTTTGATGTAAAAGAAACAAACGGTTTTATACCAATAGGTGCGGTAATTAGTGGAGTTGGTGTTCCTCCAGGAACAACAGTTTTAGACGTAACTATAATAGGTCCTAACTATCAATTTGTATTAGCTTCATCTCCAATAACACTGACGCAAGACCAACCGATCTATTTCACTTCAACTTCAAAAACTGAAACTATTATATCTCTTAACAGAGAAGTAACATTTCCTGCTGGAGTAGTTGATTTGAATTTCAAGCCAGAATCAAGCGTAGTTGATTATACTAGCTCTGTAGAATACCCAAATAGTTCGTTAAAACAAAATAGAAACTATCAAGCTGGTATTATTCTTTCAGATAGATATAGTAGAACTTCTACTGTTATTCTATCTAATAATAAAGACACTATAAGAGCCATAGGACAATCTTTTTCAGGTTCTACCGTATATTCTCCATATAATGATATATCGCAAGCTCCTTCTGATTGGCCTGGTGATTCTATAAAACTATTGTTTAATGAAGCTATAAATTCTACTAAAAACTTAAACACTGGTACTCCAGGTTTATATAATGGAGATCCTACTAGCGCTGACTATAATCCACTAGGATGGTATTCTTTTAAAATAGTTGTCAAGCAAACAGAGCAAGAATATTATAATGTTTATTTACCAGGAATAATGGCTTCATATCCTGACGACACTACTCTAGAGTTAGGTAATACATCTCACGCTGTATTAATAAATGATAATATAAATAAAATACCTAGAGATTTATCTGAAGTAGGTCCTCAGCAAAAGCAGTTTAGAAGTTCTGTGCAACTTTACGGTAGAGTTGAAAATACAAACGTAGAAATAACGCCTTCAACAAACTTAGGTGAATCAAATATGCAGTATTATCCTGGAAGATCTTCAGACACAGTTTCAACTATATCTACTCTAAATGACTTATTTGAGTATAATCCATCTGAACCACCTAGACCTAACTATTTTCCTCAGCTTTACTTAATTGAGTCAAATCCTTTAGTAGCTAGAATAAGTACTGAATCTAAAATAGGTCAAATATCTACAACAAACTTTAACACTATAACAGCTAGTATAGCTGAGTCTGCAACAACTGACACTTTTAGGTTAGTAGATATAGCAGGTGACTTTTCTACAATAGTACCTGGCGATATAGTTTTAGGTAAAAACTTCCCAGAAGATCTTACTGTTGTACAGATATTTGAAAGTGTTGATGTAACTCCACCAGGTGGTGTTCAGGTTACAACTGGATCGCCGGCTTCTGGTGAAAAACTAATTAAAGTTGATAATATACCAACTAGTGGAGCTGGAAATGGAACCTTAGTCTCAAGTCCAACTTCTGGCATACCAAACGGTACAGCTATAACTAATATAAGTGAAAATGCTGGTGTGTATACTATAGAGCTTAATAACACTGTTAATGTTAACTCTGGCCAATATATAACATACGCTACAGCTCCTCAACTAAAGGTGAGTTCTGCTCAAACTGTTACTCTAGATCAAGATATAACAATAATCCCTGACGCCACACCTGGTTTGCAGTATTTAGCTGTTTATGAAACTAAACCAGTTGAAAGCTTATTAGATATATTTTGGGAAACATCGTCATCTGGATTAATATCTGATTTAAATAACGCTATTATAAATGATTCTTCTGCTGGAGCTGGTTTATCTGAGTTTAATCAAACACCTTTTACTGAAGGCTTAGCTGAAGATGCAAATGTATTATCTGCTCCTTTTTATATAATAGATAACTTTGGTTCTTTAATATCTATTAATGAAATTAATGAACCTCTTGAGTTAACACAGGTTACTAATCAGTTAGGTCAAAATATAACTAACTTAAACTATTTTACTTTAGCACAAACTACAAACCAAAACCAGTTTCAAATTCAAGCAACAACAGCTTACTATAATAATATTTACTTTGGAGAAGAAGGTAGTTCTAGTCCACAAGGTTTACGTAATTTTTCACTAAGATTTCAAGCTACTGTAAATGATCAACCATTAGATGTTACTAGAGAGCTAATACTAGCTAATGAAAGACCAGAAATAACACTTCCTTTAGACGGAACTAATATTAATACAACCAATAACGTACAAAATATAACTACTATTAATTGTATAAATGGGGCAAATAACTTAAATTTACGCTCTATTTTCCAAAATGGAAGCTGCACTATAACTTCTCAGACTGTATTTGGTCAAGAAGATCAAGTAAATTATTTTGCAATAGAACCAAACCCTACGATAGTAGCTCACGAAGCTCAGTTTCAACTTGTAAACACTAATCCTGGTAATGTCCCTGTAGAAAGATATAGATTAGAAATATGTGTTGAAGACGCTGGAGGCTCAAATGACAAATATTGTATAGAAATATTTATTGACTTTGGTGTAAAAATTCAAAACGTAAAACAATATGGAATAAGAAGAGGTTTCTATAGACTTAGAGACAAACCAGATTGTCCTGGATGTTCAACAAAAAAGTTCGGTGATTTAGATTACTGGTATCAATTCTTCACTGTTTTTCAAGCATGGAGCGGTGGTGATTCTAATACTTGGGGCTGGTATTTATATAATGGAGCTTGGTCTAGTCAAAGTAGACAAGACGCTTTAGGCGGTGTAGAAACATCGTCAACCTATGGTGTAAATAATTTTCCAAATGCTTTTCTTAATACTCAAGAGTATGATGTTCCATATCAATCACAAGATTTTGAATATCCTGGTATAACAAAAAAACAAATGAAAGGTACAGAGTTGCCACCTCTAGTAGATGCTCAAGCCGGAGATGATGTTATAACAATAGAATTTCAAGATGTGAATGAATTCGATCCAAACCCGCCAACAGGAGGCGGCACTGGATATAATAATAGTTTTAGATGGGTATCTAATGGCCAACAAGAATCTGATGTTATACAACTTTGGGAAAACTCAAGCGAAATACGTCAGTGGTGTTATACTCTATTTCCTAACGATGATATTAACCAAAGAGGTAATTATTCTAAGTTTCCTCGTCCTGAAAACATATCTCCAAGCTACGATAATGATCCAAATCAATTTAATCCAGCCCCAAATGATCCACCATTCAACAAAAATGGATGGAACCAGGTTCCAAATCCCACTCAATTCAGTGAGATTACTATAAATGAAAACAATTACAACCTGGATACTGTAGCTTGGCAGATTATTCCGTAATTTAATTAAAAAATAAGTAATATTATATAAATGGCAGCAATAATAGAAGTTAAATATTTTAATTCGTTTTTTTTAAATAAAACGAGTTCTAATCAGAAACCTATATGGAATGGGTCTAGAGGTATACCTGAAGATTTAGGTGGTTATCCTGTTGTCGCTAATACAAACGACGATCAAGATTGGGTTATAGAAGAATCTAGAATTCGAGGTGGATTTAACAATACATCTACAGATTATGGCGCTAAAGCTTACTTAGTAGAAGATCAAGAAGCAGCTTCATTTAGAGTTAACTCATTAATATATTCTGGAATATTTAATTCTAGAACTGGAATAAATAACTCAAATGTTTTTTCTGTAGCAGAAGATATAACTAAAAGTGCAGATCCTTCGAATGGATCTATACAAAAGCTTTACGCTGAAGATTCTAACTTAATTATTTTTCAAGAGGAAAAAGTATCAAGAGCACTAATAGATAAAGATGCTATATATAATGCTGAAGGAGGAGGTGCTGTAACTTCATCTAACCTAGTTATTGGAACAATACAACCTTATGCTGGAGAGTATGGTATAAGTAAAAACCCAGAAAGTTTTGCTGTTTATGGTTATCAAAAATATTTTGCTGATAAAAATAATAACGCTGTATTAAGATTAAGTAGTAATGGTATTACTGAGATATCAGCTTATGGAATGAAAGATTTCTTTAGAGATAAGTTAAATGAAATAGATTCAGCTAGTTTTAGTGGTGTTATAAAAGGTGGTTACGATATACATAATTCACAATATGTAGCTTCTATGCAAACTAATCCTGTATTTCAACAAACAGATCAAGAAGATACATTTAATACGCTGTCTTTTGATGAAACTGTTAGTGGTTGGCCTTCTTTATATAGTTATAAACCAGAACAAATTTTTAGTGTTCAAAATAATTTTTATACAGTTTATGGAGGTAAATTATATAAACATTATGCTAATTTTGATCCAGCAAATGAAACAGTTGTAAAAAGAAGTAACTTTTACGGTGTTCAATATCCTAGTACAATATCTTTTGTTGTAAATGATAATCCAGCTAATTCTAAAAGCTTTCAAACTATAAGTTATGAAGGAACTAATGGTTGGCAAGTATCTAGTTATAGATCTGATTTAACCGGGGATAAATATATAAATAACTTATGGCGTAATTCTTTTGATCAAACTACTGGTATTAAAAGTTATTATGAAGGTGAGTATGTTATATCTGAATCAACGGGTATTTCAAATCAATCATCGACAACAACTACTATTAATTTAAACAATGTAACAGGATTAATACCAGTCGGTGCTTTAGTTACTGGTGAAGGTATTCCAGAGAATACTACTGTTGTTAGTTTTTCACCTTCTTCATCTTTTGTAATTGTTAATCAAAACGTAAATGTAGCTCAGTATGTTTTATTAAACTTTTATTTAGTTGTTAATAAAGATTCTTATAGCACAGCGTTTAATACTACTGATCCTGCTCTACCTAGATATCATGCTGGGTTTGATTTAAAAGAAAATAAATATGTAGCTAATTTAATTAATAGAAGTAATCCAACAGAAGGTGAAATAATTTTTGGAAACCAAATAAGTGGAATAAAAGGATTTTACGCTAATGTTAAATTATCAACTGATAATACAACAAATCTTGGCGGTGAAAAACAATTGTTTAACGTTAGTACAACTTATACTCAAAACAATGGTTATTAAAAAACAAAAAATGAACAATAAAAATATAAAGATATGGTACCGGGAGTTATAGGAATGGGTGCTTCTTTGTTAGGTGGAGTTATCGGAGCGTTTGGAGCTAAAAAAGCAGCTAGAAGAGCCGCAAGAGAAAAAGCTCGTTTGCAGAAAAAGTTAAATACTTTAGAAGAAAATAGACAAGAGGTTATAAATCCATACGAAGATGTTAAAAGTTTAAGTAGTATGATTTCAAATCCTTTTGCCAACTTAAGTGTAGCTACAAAGGCGGCGGAGATGAAAATTGAAGAGGCTGATATATCTTTAGCAAACACACTAGATGCTGTGAGAGCAACTGGAGGCGCTGGTAGCGCTACAGCTTTAGCTAATGCGGCTTTAAGATCTAAAAAAGATGTTGCAGCTAGTGTAGAACAACAAGAAAAAGCTAACGAAGACAAGAGGGCGGCTGGAGAACAACAAATGCAAAGAGCTAAAATGGCTGAAGAACAACGTATTCAATCAGCTGAAGCGGCTGGAAAACAATTTGTTTTTGGTGCTACTGAAAGTAGACAGCAAGGAGAAATAGATAGAACTTATGCAGAAATGACAGGCGCAGCTCAAGCACAAGCGCAAGCTAAGGCAGATCAAACTGGAGCTATAACAGGTGCACTTGGATCTATAGCTTCAATTGGTGGTGGAATGTTAGGAGGAAAATAAAAAACAAAAAATGGAAAAAAACTTAAATCAAAACCTTTTTTTACAGCAGTTTAACGAAAGTAATGCTATAGCTTATAACGAAGGTTTCATTTCAAGCACTAGTGATTATAATTTTCAGCTATTAGACAATGCATATAGAAATACAGGTAGACTTTATGCTAAGTTAAAATTAGCTGTGGACTCTAACAATTGTCAAGATGAAACCTGTGCTTATGAATTATCTGAAATAAAGCATTTACAAGAAGCTCCACAGCTGTCTATAGACTTTTTATCTTCACTTCTAGCAGAATTAAGCGCAACTGATGAACCGAATTTTGATCCAAACAACAACTACAAATATACAGTAGCTAATAGTATAATGAAAGCTAAACCGGGTTTTTCTAAAAGCGACGGTTACAATGTTTATTTAGATTTACTACCAGGTGGTGCTCAACAGATTGTTTTTATAGGACCAGCTTTTAAAGAGCCATTAGTTATTAATAGCACAGCATTAAATGCTTTAATTGAATCTGACACATCTCTTGTAGCATCTACTCCAGATATTAATAAAGATATGTTAAGATTGCTTACTGAGGTTGGTGTGTTTTCCCCTGATATGGTTGGCGAAAACGGACAGCTTACAGCTGGAGCTAAAATAACTGAAGAATATGTAATTATGAATCCTGATGGCACTCCTGATTATGAGATTATAAACATCGGAAATGGAAAAGGTAGAAACATACTTAAATACGATTTAGATAAAATCGAAAAGAAAGTAACTCCATTTATAAACGCTGAGGTTGCTGGTTTAATGAGCTCTGAGCAAGAAGCTGTTGCGGCTTGGAACGTTTATATATCTAAAGGTACAAGTGTTGAAGAGGACGATCAGATGGCTCAGAATGCTAATGCTGGTAATAGTTCTTGGAGCTACACAGAAGACTTGCCACTAATGCAAGATAAAAAAGTTTTATTTGAAAAGAAATATAAAGAATACTTTATGAATAATTATCTGAAACAATTTACTACCAACCAATTTCCTACGGTTCAGGCAGACGCTGCGGTGTTTGATTTAGCTGAAGCTAAGAGAGCTAAAGCTCAAAAGTTTATTGACGATAATAACCTATAAATTTAATTAAATGACATTACTAGAATACATAACTTCTTTACAAGACACTGGGTTATCTCAAGAAGAGATATTTGCTAAAGCTCAAGAGTTTAAAGGTAGAACAAAACCTAAAGAAGTAGAGGTTGTTGAAACACCAGTTGAAGAAGTAAAGACAGAAGTTGTTGCGGAAAAGGATGTGCCTGCAGCAACTACCCCGGAAGCATCCGAGAGTTCAAGTTCTGGAAGTGGACAGTCACCATATCAAGATGATTATGGTTTAAAGTTATCTCCAACGCAGGGTTTAAGCAGTAAAACTGGAGGCTTTGGAACTTCGGAGTTTTATGATGAGGTATTTAATAATATAGCTTTAAATCAGTACGAAGAAAAAAAAGATCAATACGAAAAAGAACTAAGCAAGTATAACAAAATTAAGAAAAGCCAAGAAAAAGGTCTTGATATGTTAGAAAGTGGAGAAGTTAGTTTTGAAAGCAGAGTCATAATTCCAAGAGGTGATATTGGTTTTGACGAATACACTTTTGCTCAAATCAACGAAGCTATTAAAAACAAAGAGCAAGGTTTTGAAAACGTTGTAGATTTACAAGATTATGTTTCAAAAGTTCCAGGCGCAGAAATAATAACATACACAGAAAACAAGGATTTTGAAGGAGCAGTAGGTACTTTAGAAGAAATTAATATTCAAAAATACAACCCTTCTGAGTTAAACAAAGTTATGAAAAACTCAGTTTGGGCAGAAGACCCAAACAACCAGCAAATATTAAATAGTAATTTAAAAAACTTTGGAGATAATTACTTTTTTACAGCGGAAACAGAAAAAGAAGCTGAAAAAGAAAAAAGCGATGGATCCAAAGCAATTAACATTAAAAACACCCAAGCTTATAGAACAAAATACTTAGGAAACCAAGCTTCTATAGAGCATCCAGATATTACTATTGATAGTATTTTAGAGTCTGGAAAAAGCTTTTTAACGCAAAAAGAACTAGAGTTTACTGGTTTGTCACTAGAGGAGAAGAACAAGGTTGCCGACGAAGAAAACTATGGTGAAGCTTTGTTTTTTGGAGACAATTTAATTAACCTAGACTTAGACAATATACCTGAGTCTCAGCTGGAATTATTTGAAAAATCTAATGAATTAGCTTCAACAACTGAAGTTGAGGTTTTAGAAAAAAGCTTGAGCAGTGACTATTTTAAACTAATTGGCTTAGCTAAAGAAATATACAATTGGGATTTAGAGTCTAGCGGTGCTGGAAACGATCCCTTGTATTTTACTGAAAAATTTGCGAATCAAAAAGGTTTTGAATGGACTGATGATATACGTAACACAGTAAAAGAAATAGCAAAAACAGGTAAATTACCTAAAGACTTAGGTGCTTTAGATGTTAGGTTTATGAGTGACTCTGATGGTCATCCTTTAATAAAAGCATTCAATGATACGCTAAAAGATTATAAAGCCGCAAACAGAGCTATACTATTAAATAGAGACCCTTTAACAACTGAGCAAGATGGTTTTTGGAGCTCTTTTGGAAAAAGCACAGGTAAAATGCTAGGTATAGACGTTGATACTAATTTTGAAAAACAAGAAGATTTTTTAAGATGGTCTCAAGCTAATGGTTTTACGGCTAGTAAATCAGCTAAAGATAATGATTTATTTGTGAGTCTACCTAACAACACGTTTGGTTTAGAGCAAAGTTTTGCTGGAGAGTTTGGAGCAGGTACTCCTGAGCTGTTAAAATGGATGGGGGAAATATACTTATTTACTAGAGGAAGTGGCAACATAGTAGCTAAGTCTCAAAAATGGTTAAACAAAGCTGCCGCGGGGTCGAAAAGATTAGCTAAAATACCTTATGCTTTACCCGCTTTTAAAGGAGCTACAAGCGTGCTTGCTCAGTCAGCAAATTTTACAGGAGGAACTTTAGTGTCACAGTATTTAGATGGTGAGTTTAGTCTAGAAGAGCTTCAAAGTTCAGCAGGGTTTGGTGCTTCTTTAGCGGCTGGTCATGTAGCATACGATCCATTTGTTGCATATCTACGTAAATCAAAATTTGGTAAGTTCTTTTCACCAGCAGTAGATAGATTGACTAAATACGCGCCAAACACTTATAAAAGAGTAAGCAAGTCAGTTGGTGGTGGATTTGCAGGAGCTACTACGTATCAACTCGGAGGAGTAATTAGTCAAGGTGGACTCAGAGATTCTGAAGGAAATATAACTGTTTCACTTAGAACACAAGCGTTAGAAACTATGAAAATGATAACAGCTGGTGTGTTCACTAAAGCTATTCCAAATTTTCAAACAATAAAAAAAGAGTTTAAAAGCGATGTTATTAATGCTCGTAACTCTGGTAGGCTAGATTTAGAATCAAAAAACTCTGCAGTTGCTTTAGGTATTGACAAAGAATCTGTAGCTAATGTAGATGAGAATTCTTTAAAAAACTTAAACAATGCTTTTAACAAGAAAGTAGATGATTTATTAAAAAGAAAAAGAGAAGGCGCTATAACTAAAGAAGCCGCAGATGCTGAATTTAAAAAGTTAAAAAACAACTACAGAGTCGTAGATACTCAAATAGCTGTAAACTCTGCTTATAAAATGATTAAGGCTGAAGAAGCTTCAGGTAATGCTCCAAAGCAATCTGAATTTTACACGGTCTCTGGAAAAATAAAAAATGGTGAGAAACTTACTGATAGAGACGGTGAAGTTTTATCTTATTATGGTTTAGATGGTGTTGGAATGCTCTATAAAAGGTTAGGTATTCAAAAAAACAGCGCTAATGACCAGTATTTACAAAGTTTAATTTTAAACGAATCCTTGATAGATGCGCAATTAAATGGAAAATCTTTTATACTAACACCTTACGGTTTACAACCTATAAATCCAGTGGAATTTGTAACACCTAAAGGTTCAAAATCGCGAGCTAACACTAGAGAGTTTCTTAGAAAGCGACTAGAATTAGACACTCAAATATATAGACTAAAGAAATTAGATACAAAAAACTTATCTGAATCTGAGCTTTTAAAGCATAAGAATTCTATAAACAAAAAACAAGAGGAACTTAAAGAGTATGTAGAAGGTGGGAAATTATATGATAATATTCAATCTGAAATTAAAGGCGCCGCTATAACCGCTTATGAAAAAGATATAAAGCAAGCAGATCCTTCTAAAGGCAAAGCAATTGAAGCTAAAACTCCTGAAGAGTTTCAAAAAATTTATGATGAATCTGGTTTTGCTGAAAAAGATGTAAAGCAGACTATAGCTTTTACAGACAAAGAAGGTAATAAGGTTATAAATAGAGAGTTTGCGCTAGAGGTTAGAGACTTTACGCCTTTAACTCACGAAATACCACACTCTATACTTAAAGACTCTTTTAAAGACGCGGAAGGTAGTGTTACAGCGGAAGGCATAGAAATGATAGACAGTGTTTTGTCTAAACTAACGCCAGTCCAAACAAAAACCTTAAAGCAAGAATTAGCTAGTAGGTACGATGTAGATCCAGAAAACAAAGAGCTTTGGTATGAAGAGAACATAACTGTTCTTGCTGAGCTAATGAAAAGAGGTGAAATCACTTTTACAAAGAGTTTAGGAGAAGGTCTAGCTGGTCTTATACCTGCTTTCAAAAAGCTACTACCTAATATAGAGGTTGACGCAAAAACTGGTAAAGGTATTTTTGAAATGCTAAAAGCACAAGATTTAAGTAGAGTTAATATTACTGAGACTGAAACTAAAGATAAATCTAAAGTAAAAATTGCTAAGCTTTCAAAAACTAAAGCTCAAGACCTTGCTATAAAATCCAAGTCAAAAGAAGGTTTAACCAAAAAAGAAGAAGATGAATTAGTTGAGCAAGTCCAATTAATGGCTATAGAAGCTTTAGGTTACAAGCAAGGAAAAGGAACAGTGTCTAGGGATAAAGCTTTAGGTTTTGTTAATGATTATATACCTGGAATACTTAGAAGATTTAAGCCTGTTAAGAATATAGATGGTAAAGACGTGCCTCAGCAAATATCTACTTTTGTCTATAGAAACATACAGCCAAAGCAAGCTAAGTTTTATGAGCAGGAAATTGGAACTAAAAGTGTTGAAACTAGTATTTCGGATGAAAGACAAAAAGAACTTGAATCTATAGAAGACACATCAAGAGGTCCAGCTGTAGAAGTAGACACAGACGTCAAGCTTGTTGATAATATTAAAATAGATGGAAAGCCACTAGATCTTCCGTTTAAAGATAAAGTTAGAGGTTTTGTAACAGAACAGCTGAAGAATGTAGATATTAATAGTGAAAAGTTTAGAAAACAAGTTTTTAAACCATCTAAAGCTTTTGTAGATTTTATTGTTAAAGACTTAATAGGTAATCCAAAACAATTTAGAGAGTTTTTGAATTCTAACCCTACGTTTTACAAGGGTTTGAGTATAACAGACTTAGTCGCTATTGATGACGGTAGAGTTAAGAAAGGTCAACCTAGACTCTTTACAGAACCAAATAGAAGGTTAACAAAGCAAGCTGATATTGAAAAGTTTATGATGCAAGGTAGAATTCCTTATCTCACAACTACTCAACAAAAAGCTGGTGCAGTTCTTTATAATAGATTAAACCCTAAAGTTGCAGCTGTAATAAATAATTTTTTTGGAAGTACACCTCAAAATAACAGTAATAGAAAAAGAGCTATAGCAAAAGCAATAGCTAATAAGTTCATAGCAGAAGCAACACCTAGCACAGAAGTCTTTCAAGCCAAGTCTCAATTAGATAAAGCTAAAATAGCAGAAAGATTACAAGTCTCTCAAGAGGCCAAGTTTAGTGAAGCTAAGAAAGCGCCTAAGGTAATGGACACTAAAAATAAACTAATCATTAGCGAGGGTTATGTTCCAGTTGAAAGAGGTAAAGAAGGTGTAGACAGAACTAGAAAGTTTGTTTTAGGAGTGGGCTCAGACGTGTTTGGTGTAGAATTAATGAGAGCTCTTATAGCTACAAATAAGGTTTTAAGTACAGCTGGTAATAGAGCTTACAGCTACAAACCTGACGGCACTCCAAAACCTGGAGGAGGCGCAGTTGGTGGTGGATATAATTTTGTTACGAATCTTCAAAAGCTATTAAACGATTATGGACCAGGATCTAAAAACCCAAGTCCAAAAACAATACAAGATACGCTAGCATTGGTGGAAGCGGGTGAACTAGGTGACTTGTCGGTTCTTCAAAAAGAATTAAGCGAAACAAAGAAAGAAGGTATATATAATGCTAAAGATATAGCTGCAATAAAAAGATTCATTGCTCATAAAAACTCAAAAGGCGGCGGAATAGAAAATAACACTAAGGATATAGCTGAAATTAATAGAGGTAAGGAATTAATGCTAAATGGTTTTAGAAAAATTTACGAAGCAGACAACAGTGCTTTTCCATTAATAGCTGAAGTTTCTTATAGTTTTAATTCAAATAAAAATCCATTTAGAGATTTAGCCACATTGGTTGGTGAAGAGACAGGTCTTAAAGAAGGTGAAAAAACATGGGAAGAGCACATTATGCAATTCGGCATGTACACTAATGAAATGCTTAAAGCTATTAAAGGATCTGATAAAGCTTGGAGTTCATTTGTAGATTGGTCTAACAATAACTACTATCAATTAAAGCTAAGCAAAAAAGCTTCTAGTTTAATAGATAAAAACTTTATTGACGCTAAAGATGCTTTTGGAAATAAATTAACTAACTGGAATGCTAAGTCTCAGTTTCATCCACTTCAAATAGAAAGCTTTAAACTTGCAGAAAAAAATGGAGATTACTCCAAAGTAATAGACCCAATGATTAGAGCTTATAACGAGTACGTAAGTTTAAATCCTTTTTCAATAACAAGACTCGGCATAACTGACGCTAAAAGATATTTAGATAACGTAGAAATATCTAAAGCTAGTCAAAACAATTTAAACATTCAAGCTAAAGCTGCTGAATTAGTTAATAAAGTTATAAGATCAGAAGCTGGGTTTTTAACTGGTAGTGAAGCTATAACTAGAAAACAAGCTAAAGAAATTTTATTAGAAAGCGAAAAATTAGGGGAAGGTCAAAACGAAGCTGCTAAACTAGCTAATGAAATAATGCCAAAAGAAATTAAATACAACGAGCCTATAGATGTTCAAAAAGGTATTAATGCTTTGGCTAAAACTGACAAGTCTTTAGAACTTGCTAGAAAACTAGATAAACCTGTTAAAAAGATTAGAGTATTTGATTTTGATGATACATTAGCTAGAACTAAAAGTAATGTATTGTATACAATGCCTGATGGAACTACTGGTAAAATAGACGCTGCTACATTTGCTAAAGAAGCAGGGAGAATGGAAGCTGAAGGAGCTCAATGGGATTTCTCTGAGTTTAGCAAGGTAATGCAAGGAAGTAAAGGACCATTATTAGATGTAGCTAAGATCATAGCAGATAAGCGTGGAACTAAAGATGTGTTTGTTTTAACGGCAAGACCTGCAGATGCGGCTGGACCAATAAAAGAATTTTTAGCTAGTATGGGATTAGATATTCCACTTGCTAATATAACTGGTTTAGGCGATGGAACTCCACAGGCTAAAGCCGGGTGGATTATGGGTAAAGCAGCTGAAGGTTATAATGACTTTTATTTTGCAGACGATCACACAGGGAACGTTAAAGCAGTTAAAGATGTGCTTAGTCAAATCGATGTTAAGTCTAAAGTTCAGCAAGCTAAGTTTAGTAAAGCTAAAACCTTTGATACTATCGTAAATGATATGATCGAAGACTCATCTGGTATTGAAGCTTATAAAAAATACTCTGCTGCAAAAGCTAAAACAGTTGGTGCTAATAAAGGTAAGTACAATTTCCTTATTCCACCATCTGCTGAAGACTTTACAGGTTTACTATATAAGATGCTAGGTAAAGGTAAAAAAGGAGATGCTCAAATGGCTTTCTTGAAAACAAACTTACTTGATACTTACAACAGAGCTGAGTCTGCAGTTACACAAGCTAAGATATCTGCTGCAAATGATTTTGTAGCTTTAAAAACAAAACTAAAAACACTACCTAAAACTTTAAGTAAAGAAACCGGTATTGGTAAATTCACTTACTCTCACGCAGTACGTGTTGCAGCTTGGACTAAGCAAGGTATGGATATACCTGGTCTTTCTAAAAGAGACGTTAAAGAGTTAAATGACTTTGTAAATAAAGACGCTAAACTTAGAGTGTTTACTGACGAGCTTATTAAAATACAAAAAGGTAAAGAATACCCAAAACCTGATAAAGAGTGGTTAGGCGGTAATATCACCACAGATATTATTGGTGGTATTAACAAAGTTAATAGAGCTGAATACCAGCAAGAGTGGAGAGAGAACATCGATATTATATTCTCAGAAGATAACTTAAATAAAATGGAGGCTGCATATGGAACTAGATGGCGTGAAGCTATGGTAGATTCTATACGTAGAATGAAAGCTGGTACTAATAGACCAATAGGTGGTAATAGAGTTACAGAAGGATTGTTAGACTGGTTAAACAACTCTGTTGGCGCTGTAATGTTCTTAAATACAAGATCTGCACTATTACAAACAATATCTGCGGTAAACTTTATAAATTGGGGTGATAATAATATAGTGAAAGCTGGAGCGGCGTTTGCAAACCAAAAACAATTTTGGGGTGATTTTATGACACTTATGAACTCTGATTATTTAGTAGAACGTAGAAACGGTCTTAAAATAAACGTAAGTGAATCTGAAATTGCTGATGCTGTAAGAGAATCTAAAAACAAACCTAAAGCAGCTATTGCTTTTTTACTTAGTAAAGGTTTTGTTATGACTAGGTTCGCAGATAGCTTTGCCATTGCATCTGGTGGCTCTACTTTTTATAGAAATAGATTAGAATCTTTAAAGAAACAAGGCTTAAGTGAAGATGAAGCTAAAGCAAGAGCTTTTGCAGATTTCAAAGCTGTAGCAGAAGAAAGCCAGCAGTCTAGTGCTCCTAGTAAGATTAGCCAACAACAAGCTTCTGCCGCTGGTCGTGTTATACTTGCGTGGGCAAATACTCCAATGCAGTATGCTCGTATACAAAAGCGCGCAGCTCAAGATCTTATAAACAATAGAGGTGATTGGAGAAGTAATGTATCTAAAATAGTATACTATGGTGCAGTACAAAATTTAATATTTAACGCGCTACAACAAGCAGTATTTGCTTTAGGCTTTGGAGATGATGAAGAAGAAACTGACGAAGCAAAAGCTAAGAAAAAAGAAGAAAAAGCTTACAAAGTAGCTAACGGAATGATTGATTCTCAGTTAAAAGGTTTAGGTATATTTGGAGCTGCAAGTACAGCTGTTAAAAATACTTTAATGACTCTTTATGAAGAGTATGGTAAGAAAGGTTCTAAATATGAAAACGCAGTAGATGACTTACTAAGTTTTTCACCGCCTCTTGGATCTAAAATAGGTAAAATAAAAGGTGGGTTAAGAAGTTTTAGCTGGAATATGAAGGATATGAAAGAAAAAGGTTTTAGCTTAGATAACCCAGCTTATATAGCGGGTGCTCAAGTTGTAACTGGTTTTACCAATATTCCACTTGATAGAGTTGCTAAGAAAATAAATAACTTAAGAGGTTTAGTAAATGAAAGATCTTCACTTTGGCAAAAAGTAGCTTTAGGTCTTGGATGGGGAACTTGGGAATTAGGTCTTGGTTATTATGGAGGTTTTGATAAACAAAAACCATTAACACCTAAACAGCAACTACAGCTTGAAGTTGATACAATGAAAAAAGATACTAGTAAAGCAGATCAAGTTAAAACATTACTAGATTTTGGCTTAACTAAAAAGCAAATTAGAGAACTTAAAAACGAAAACAATAGAGTTAAAAAAATATTAGAACTACAAAAAAAAGATAAAAAATGAGTTCACCATTATACGGAAAAATAAGTGACGCTTGTAAAAGAGCTGCTAAAAGTAAATTTAAAGTTTGGCCTAGCGCTTACGCTTCAGGTTGGGGCGTAAGATGCACTAAAGCTGGAGGACCAGGTAACTATGGTAACAAAAAGAAAAAATAATGTATACACAACCAGGAAATACACCGCTACATAAAGCAAAAGGCGGTGGAACACGTAAAGTATGTTTGCCTGCTGCTAAAGTAAGATCAATGAGTAAGGAAGCTAAAGAAAAAGTCATCCGAGCTAAAGAATCTGCAGCGTCGCAAGGTAAAAGAGAAAGATCAACTAAATCAGAAGTTAAAGGTGCTCGTAAAAAAGGCGCTACATTACGTGACTGGTTTGAAAAAGAAAATTGGATTAACGTTAAAACAGGAGAGCCTTGCGGCGAATAGAAATAAAATGAACTTATCAGATATAAAAATATACGCAATGAATGCTGGAGCATTAGGCGTAACAACATTTACACAAGTTGAAGACGGTTTGAAAATATTTCTATTACTAGTGACTATAGGTTATACTATATCTAAATGGGTGGAATTAAAAAAAGATAAATAATGGCATATAAACAATCACCGTTTTTCATAAAAGAAGAAGCTTATGAAAAATCTAACAAAAAGATGCGATCAGAGTATAAATCTGAAACCGGTAAATCTTTAGGTAAAAGGTTAACTTCTGGAACTAACAAGCGTCGAGTTTCATTTGCATGTAGATTCGCAGGTATGAAAGGCGCTATGAAAGAAGCTAACGGAGAGCCAACAAGAAAAGCTAAAGCTTTAAAAAAATGGGGTTTTGGCAGCGTAGAAGCTGCTAGAAACTTTTGTCAAAAAAACAAATCAAAAAAATAAATTATGAGTTCACCATTTCAAAAAAAATTCTGTGGTAAAACACCCGATCCTATAAAAATGTTAGGAGACTTAAACAAAGACGGTAAAATGTCTAGCTACGAGCAAACAAGGCAAGATGCTATTGAGGCTAATTCACCAAGCAACTATGGATCTCCTTTAGATCAAATAGACTCTAAGTTAGCTAGTAAAATGGCTGAAAAAACAAAACAAGTTGATAGATATAAAAAATACGTAGAAAGTAAACAAAAAGGTTTACTTGAAAAAAATTCATCTGACTATATGTCTAGCCAGAAAACAGAACCAAAAAATAGCAACACTATGGACTTTAATAGGTTCGTTGTAGGTGAAGAAATAGCTAAAGGTGGAAAAAAAGGTTCGGAAGCATTCAAGCATTACTTAAATGTTAATAAAGCTATTAAAGCCGGTAAGACTATAGCTAACTCTCCACTTAATCAAGAAAAAAAAGTTAAAATAGAAAACTGGAGTGACAACCCAATTCCAGAAGCTGAAAAAAGAAAACATCCAGATTATAAAAGAGCTATGAAAAATATAGAAGCTTTTAATAAAAAGATTGGAACTGAAGGTAGCACAAAATTCTATAGAGATAGTCTTGAAACGCCAGTTATTAAACACAAAGGTAAAAATTACCCTTTAATAGCTCTTGTATCAGATTAATGAGAAAAATTGACAAGATAATAGTTCATTGTACAGCGACACCTGAAGGTAGACATACTACCGTAGAAGACGTTAGACGATGGCATTTAGATCGAGGTTGGTCTGATATCGGATATCATTTTTTAATCTATCTAGATGGCTCTCTGCACGAAGGGAGACCTATTGAAAAGACAGGAGCTCATTGCAAAGGTCATAATAAAGGATCTATTGGAATAGCTTACGTTGGAGGAATTGATAAGGTTAATTTTAAACCTAAAGATACTAGAACTGAAGAGCAGAAAGAAGCTTTAGTATATATACTAGAGTATTTGAAGATACAACACGCTGATGCTACGATACACGGTCATAATGATTTTTCTAGTAAAGCCTGTCCTAGTTTTGATGCAACAAAAGAATATGATAACATAACTAACATGTGGAAATAATGTATAAGGTAATAGACTTTTTAAAAGGTGAGTGGAACTCTCTAATGTACTGGTTGATGTTTAAAAAAGAAAAAACAAAAACTAGAAATTGTGGTACAGCAGTACCAAAAAATAAAACTAAAAACAAGTAAACATGTCAGAGCTTAGTGAAGATACTAAATTTAACATCAACGTTAAAACAATTATGGCTATATGCGCTGGGCTTTTATCTATAGCTGGTGTTTATTTTACCTTAATAGCGGAGATCCAGCAAATGAATGTTAATTTAATGCGTATGGAGTCTGAACTTGAGATGAATTCTGAGTTTAGAGTTAAATGGCCTCGTGGAGAAATGGGTGCTTTACCAGATGACGCAGAGCAAAACTTGAGACTATTGTATGTAGAAAAATATCAAGAAAAAGCTATTAACGATATAGAAAATATTAAACTAAAAGTTAAAGAACTGGAAGGTTGTTTTACTGAAAAAAATTAATAAATTAAAAAAGAAAAAAAATGAGTTCACCGTTTCAACAACAATTTTCAGAAAAGTCTCCGCTGAATCAAGATAGAAAAATCTATGGAGACTACACTTTTAATCTTGAAAAAGATGAAAACAGTGGTAACTTTGTAGCTGGACTAGGTTTCGATGGTTCAGCTGATCCGCGAGATACAAAAGATAGATTAGTTATAACTCCAAAACAAAAGAAGAATATGGGAAAAAACGTCGAAAAGTTTGGAGGAAAAGAAGAATGGATTGATTCAAATTACCCAATGACTGTTAAAAAAGATAGCGTTTCCGGAGGTAAGACTTATTATGGATTAAAAAATAAACCAATAAAAAAAGGAACAAAATAAAATAGGCGTACCATACCTAAAAGTTCCTGTAACCAGAAAGGGGTCCACATTGCGTGAACCCCTTTTTTGATTTTACCCATCACAAGCTAAACAATCTTCGTTCATAGCTTGTTGTGCTATATCTCCTCGTAGCACTGACTCTGTTCTTGTATAGTACAAAGTCTTTACTCCGTTTTTCCAAGCATCAAAGTGTACTTTGTTAAGCCACTTAGGTGTTGCTTCACTAGGAAAAGCTAAATTCAAACTAACTGATTGATCTATATATTGCTGACGTAGTCCAGCTTGATTAACTAACTCTAGTTGATTAATCTCCTTAAAAGTTTTAAATACCTCTTTTGCTGGTATGTCGTGGCCCATAGTAATATCATCAAGCTCAGCAATATCTTGAACGCTACCACCATCAGCAAGGATTTTATTCCATATTTCATTGGTATTAATTTTATGTTTTCTTAATAACTTTAAAAGTGTAGGATTTTTTCTTATAAAAGTTCCTTTAGCTGATTGTTCAGTAAATACGTTAGCTGCCCAGGGTTCAATACCTGCACTTACGTTTCCAGAGAGCTTACTGTTAGAGACAGTAGGAGCAACGGCGCGCAAATGAGTGTTGCGATAACCAGTACCAACACACCACAGAGGCTCACCATAAGTTTCAGCAAGATCACGGGAAGCTCTTTCACTTTCGATTTTAATTTGCGAAAATATTTTCCTAGTCTCAAACTGAGATAATAAACCTTCGAAAGGAATACCCTTCTCTTGTAAGTAAGTGTGCCAGCCGAGGACTCCCAGTCCCAATGCTCTCCCTTTCTGTGCAGATCGTATAGAATTTTCGAATCCGCGTAATCCCTTCGCCCTTTGAATAAATTCTTCCATAACACCGTCAAGAAACCATATGGCGTCATAAATAAGGTTAGTGTCTTTCCATTCTTCATATTTTGCTAAGTTTAATGATGATAAACAACAAACAAAGCTGTGGTTTTCATCTGTGTGTAATGCGATCTCAGAACATATGTTTGTCATATGTACTTTTAATCCGTTTTCTTTATATGCTTTTGGATTTGCTTTATTAACATTTCCTTTAAACATAATATACGGTTCTCCAGTTGCTTTTCGCTTTCTAAGTAATTTACTCCATCTATTTCTAGCATCCGCATCTCCTTGTTCAAGCTTACGCATAAATTTGTCACCAACAACTGCGCACTGATGTAGATTAAGCGATTGTCTATTGACATCTCCTTTAGGTTCTCTAATCTCAAGCCACTCTTCGAAGTCTTCGTGTTCGATGTTAATGTTAACTGAAGCAGCTCCTCGTCTAACTGATCCTTGATTCGTTGCCAAGATAGTTGAGTCATATATTTTGCAGAAAGGTACAACTCCGTCTGATGTTCCATTACCTGTTATTTTTGCGCCAGCGGGTCTTATTTGATTAATACCGATACCAACTCCACCGCCGTGCTTAGCGAGTAGCATCATCTCTAAATTCTTTTGTCCTATGTCTTGTATGCTATCAGCCACGTCAATCCCAAAACAGCTAATAGGCAAACCACGATCAGTGCCGGTATTAGATAGTACTGGGCTCGCGAGACAAAGCCATCCGTTCCAAATATACTCGAAGAAAGTTTCTGCCATTTCCGGCTTATATAATCTACGAGCAACCGTTTTACTGACGCGAAGGTATGCTTCTCTAGGTGACTCTCCGTCAAATAGATATCCCCCGGATATTGTCTTTTTGTATACGTCCGTATTACCCCACGTAGGGTAATCCTCTCCTTTTTTCCAATTTTCATTCCACATTTATGATAAATATAATATTATGTAGGCTATTGCTACGTTTAAATTAACTGCTACTAAGTTCCATTGTTTTGCTACAAATACTTGAGGTATTGATATAACACCAGCTATAATGTATGTAACCATTCCCGTTTGATCTGGCAATAAATGGGGAGACATCATCATAAATGCCGTCCCCATATATCCTAATCTACTTGATAGCCTCTCTACTGGCGTCAGCTTCTTTTGCCTTACTAGACTCTTCAGCCATTTTCTTTTTAAGGTCTTCGATCGCTTGCTCATAATCGTCCATCTGTTTAATTGTTTCTAATGTTCCTACAGCTAGATCTTTTAAATAAGCCGTTTCATCTAATAGTTGTTGTACTACACCAATTAATGCTTGTACTTTTTTCTCTAATAGATCTGTTCTACTTTGTTTACTACTTTTCATATAAGTCTTTGTATATTTCTTCTTCTGTTATTAATATCTTACCAGATGTCTTCGAAGTCTTCACCTTCCCCAGCTTTCGAGTAATCTGTCGGCCTAGTTGCGAAAAAATCAGTATGAGTGACCCCGCCGGTAAGATGATAGAACCAATCAAGATTGCTTGCTGCTTTGGTGTCATACGCAAAATACGATCCCAAGTCAACATAACCAAGTTCCACAAGTTTTTCATTTGTTCTCTTTTTTATAAAGTGTTTTAAATCATTAGCTGATATACCTTCGATATCACCAGCTTCAAACATTTTGTCAATATATTTAGTTTCTAATTTAATCATAGTTTCTGCAGCTTTTATTATATCTTCTCTACATAAATGCAGTAATTGTCTATTTTCACTGCACATATCGCGGAAAAGCTTACAACCCATTTTACTATGTAATGATTCGTCTCTTACAGACCACTTCATTTGCTGTCCAATACCTTTAAGTAAATTGCGTAACTGAAAAGAATAAAGAACTGCAAAAGCAGAATACAAACTAACTCCTTCGGCGAATGCAGAGAAGACAGCAAGAGATTTAGCAATTCCAATTGGGTTATCACCATCGTAAGCAACAAGATTATCAAAACGCTCAGCCGTAGCAGGCTCATGTAAAAATGCTTCATAATCTTCTAGTTTTAATGTTTCGTTTAAATAACTATACGCTACAGCGTGAATAGTCTCTTGTGACCCAAACATCATGGCCATTTGTTGTATCTCGTGCTTAGGAAACCAACCAACTACTTTCTGTGTCCAATAATCCGATACCGCGCACTCCGTCTGTGCAAAGCCGAGTAAAATGTTACCGACCAAGTGTTTTTCTTTATCATCTAATTTTTCGTTCCAATCTTTAATATCGCTCTGCATAGATATTTCGGTATGTAACCAAAATGCTTGAGCTTGTTTTAACCAACCTTCTGTGTAGTACTCAGGGTACTCAAAAGGTTTGTAAGCTATTCTTTTGTCAAATAATCCCATTATATATTTATTATGTGTTGTACAGTCTTTAATTCGGTCTTCCAGGAATCAATATAAGCCATTATATCGATCTTTTTTGTAGACTTTGATACTTTATCCATATCATCTAAAACAGACCGTATAAACAGATCTATCGTATGGAATTGTGTTTCTACGTCTTGATCCATTATTTAAAAATTGTTAACGCAATGTCTATAAAAGGAATATACAATACGTGAGTTGTTTGATCGGCTTCAGGATATGTCCTAGCACCTATTACTATTCCAGGGTAAAACCCTATTTCAATTGACCACAATGGTTTGTTTTCATCTTTTTTACTCATATTATATGTTTTTGCTTAATATTAATGGGGATTCGTCATTGTTTCTTTTTATTAAATAAAAGCTTTGATTTTCTGTTATAGTCAAAGGTTCGTCTTTAAAAGTTTTAGGATATTTATCTCTTACGTATTTCTCAATCCTCGCTACATCTAATTCCATATTGTTCTTGTAATTCTATTAATTCATTATATTTAACTTTACCTCGTATTTCCCAGCTCCATTTGACAAACTTATCAATTTGACGCTCGGCATACTTTTGTCTAGCTATCCTTTTTGCTTCGAAAGGATTATGCTTATTGTCTCGTCGCATTCTTTTTGATTTTGTGGTTTGTATAATGTTACATTTGGAAATTGCCTAACAATTAATTGCTTAAATAATTTCCAACGCATAGGGAAACTTTCGTTTGCACGACCTTTAGTTTCTATTATAAAATCATCGCCAATAAAATCAGGAGTGTATTTAATAGGAAGTATTCTCTTACAACCTCTATTTTTGTATTCACCTTTACCATTAGCTTGTCTTTCATATACCTCGTTTTCAAAATGAAAACCATTAAGTAGAACAAAAGTTTCTCCTTCATATTTAGATTTTATTTTAGCTTTTTTTAAAGCCATATACATATAACGTTCTAGCCCTGAGGCGAAGTTGATGCCATCATATGACACCTTCTTCGACTGCACTGGACCTTTTTTTCTGCTTCTTTTTTTATAGGGTAGTCTCTTCATTTACTTCTATGTCTTTAACCATATCATTCAAAACCATATCTAACGCATGATCCTCATCATAATGTAAACCATCGTTACCGTTTTGACCAATGATATTATTTCTATTAATCATTGCTTGTTCAATTTCATCTGACAAGCATCGTTTAGCAGCTTCTATGTATAGCAAAGCATCCATTAATTCTTCTTGAACATCAATTAAGAAACGATTAAGATCTTTTTCCTGACCTTTGATTTCTTCCATCATTGTAGCTCCATACTTTTCTTGACCAATAATACTACGTTGATCCATTTTCTTAAGTACTGCTAGTACTATTTCGTCTTTAGTGTCTATCTTCATTATAGTGTTTGTTTCACGAATGTTCCATTTTCCATTTTACCTTTGCGATTAGCTATTTCATTGTATGCTGATTCAATACAGCTTTCAATCTGCATACCTTCTAACACCGCTAGGTTTGTAAGAACTACAACCATATCGCCAATAGCGTCTTTTATTTCATACTTATCGTTCTTGAGTAGTGCTTCAGCTAGTTCACCAGCTTCTTCCATAAGCTTAACATACTGTGTATGTGAATTACCTTTGTCATATATACCACGATCTTGAGCCCAGTCTCTAATTAAAGGAAAGTAATTAGTTAAATTAACTTGCTTTGGTGGATTGTGATTTGGATTAAAAAAGGCTTCATAAAAAGCCTTGTTATATATGTAGCTTCGATTATCGTTAAACATCGAGGTTCTAGCGTTAGCTAATATCCAAGGTATATGCTCTCTTTCTAACTTAAAACTATATTCTGGTGTTTTCCACTCCATACCTAAGTTATCTAATAAGTTACCTTTTAGCTTATTAATTGGCACTGGAAATGTACTTGTTTGCTCTGTTGGGTTTACTTTCATATTTAATTTGAATAGATTTTTATATAATGTTCTGTCTCTTTTGTAGCCATAAGACTTTTGAAGTTCTATTTCACGGTCTGATATATAATCTATATCGTCTGACTGTTCAAGAACTTCATACTCACCCTCCTTATAGCCTTGCATAAGGGTTACTCTAGTATTAAGATTACGTGTTACGCCGATCTTTTTACCAATGATGTGGTATAAATAATACATATTAAGTTATTTTGTTTTTATACAGATGCAGGTTATGCGCGTGATGGTAATAAGTGCCAATTTCATATCCTGTCCTCTCTGCGATTAATTCTTGCAATGATGCAAATTGATACTGATCGTTGCAGAAGCCGTACCAGAGATCATTAGAACGCATATAGACAGACATATTAAGCTTATTGTCTAGCACCGTGAACTGAACAGCATACGTACAAGGTGTATCGTTTCTGTATGTATCAATTTCCTTACCGTCATATATACTTATTGCTGCTTGTCTAGTTTGTGGATTCTCTTTTAGCATTGCTACAACTTTGTCTATTTGATGATTACGCTGCCACTGCCAACCGTAATTAGATCTTACATTACCTAAGCTATCAGCCATACGTTTCCATATTTGAGGCACTTTACCATATATTTCACCAAGCTTTTCAATACTAGGATCACCTGATAAATACCATTGCCATTCAGCCTCTGCATATTCAGCATTCCACTTACGGCTTTTGTTATGAATAACTTTGTCTGTAGGATCTAGTATTGTAAAGCCTACATTAAACAAAGCTTTAGTGTCGCCAAAGTCAACCCCATCCCAAAGTATTTTAGGAAAAAGCCAATTATAAGCATCACTAGCAGTTTTAAATTCTGCGTTAGTTATATTTGTCATAATAATGTTTGTAGTATTTAAAGACTGTCTCCCAAATAACTACCTTTGTGTAGCTTTCAGGGTCTTGATTAGTTATTCCTTTATTTGTTATTGTAATTGTCCATCTAGCTTCTGTTAAAGCTTTAGGCGCAATGTGTATAGCATTTCTCACACACCATCTATATGCTTCCCACTCTTCAGGCGTAGCTAGATATTCGCCCATGTTTATACCTTTACTTTTAGCCATTTATTCCCATGGCATTTTTTCACCAGCTAAGTTAACTTGCTCGTGAGGTATAAAACAACCTGACTTTGGTTCCCATTTAAAATGAGCTTCTTCACCGTTTTGACCTAAGTTCTGAAACTTAACTTTAAGAACTTTAGCTTTAACTGTTTTAGCGTCATAATCTCTGTGAACCAATATACCGTGATAACTAGCATCATACCATTCTCCACCACCTTTAATGTTATACATAGTTGGCTCTTCAATTTTACCATCTTTGTCTTTATACATTTTAGTTGGGTGAGCTACAATAAATACTAGTACATCGTACTTCTTAGCAAAGATCTCGATCTTACTTAAGTACTCCATAGTATATCTATTTACGTCTTCAGTTTTACAATCAATGTCTCTAACTTTATTAAATGGATCAATAACTAAGCATTTAATACCTTTACGCTTAACAAGCTCAGCACCTTTTCTAAGTACTGACTCAAGCGTGTAACGTTCCATATCAATATGAAAATAATTAGTGTTACAATGATCTGCTACTTGATTCCATTTCTCTCCACCAATATCATCTCTAGTTGGCATACCTTGCCAATGCTTACGCATTAACTTATGAGCGTGTAAATAAGTCGGTTGATTTTCTGGCGACGCAAACGCTGTTTTCCATCCATAGTTATTATTATATCCGACAACCATTTGATCGACGAAATCACTCTTACCGGAACTTGGAATACCAGTAACAGTAATGAATTGACCAGTGTAAGTTGAGAAGATATCATCAAAATTTTGCAAGCCAACTTGAAATCCTGGTTTAAAGCCATTCTTAACAAAGTCGGTAACTTCATCTTCAATATCCCTGAATGTTGTAACATTCTCAAGCGGTACTGGTCTTGATCCTGAAAT
>WLWH01000377.1_pt1 | contig 37104 bp, 59 predicted proteins | sample 6712741 | NCBI WGS metagenome assembly WLWH01 (sample SAMN12718694, study PRJNA515312) | sponge metagenome | isolation source: marine sponge | host: Mycale hentscheli | place: New Zealand: South Island, Marlborough, Capsize Point | collected 2003-05-01
TACTTTTTCAGCACCTTTATATAACTTAAAGTTTTTACGGCCATCTCTGTATTTAACATTGATAAGCTGATCACCCATTATATAATTAAACTGAATTGTATTCTCGGTCTTGCCGGTCTGTGGCATAAACTCAGGACCCTCACTGACCGATAGATCAATGAGAGTTTTCTGAGAAATACCTCTTGTGTTAAACCACTCAACTACTTTGCTAGCAGGAGGCTTGCGCTTAACCTCTGCAGGTCTTACATAAGACTTTTCACTAGCGCCCTTACGTTGATACGTATGCAATTGAAATGATGAATCACAATGATGACAAGTACCCAAACCTCGTTCCCAATCATAACTAGCACATTTAAGCTTTTGATTTTTAGGTTGTCTATCAGACGAACACAGGGGACAAATCCCCTGCGCTTTACCTACATCTAAGTTATGTTGGTTAAACTGGTCGATTAAAAATCCATTAATCTCCGTGTTGTTTACTTGCATGTATTACTATTTAAAATGGTAAATCATCTTCGACTACTGCTGCAGGTGCAGGCGCTGCCTGTTGCTGAGGGTTATCGAACTTTTTAACTTCTCCGTTAGTCCATACTAATTTTACATTACCTAAATATGTCTTTGCTTCTTTCGCTGCACGTTCTTCTTTACTTTGCGATACAATGACTGGACCTTGATTACCGAACTGATCAAGCTCATCATTAAGAGTAATACTGATAGGTAAGTATTTACCTTTCTTACCAATAATAATCTTGTCTTTCGGTATTTCATTTAAGTTAATGCTTGCTGCTAATATTAATGCCATTATGCTGTTGTATTAAATAGGTTTGTGAACATAGTTCTAAGATCTGCTGCATTTACACCAGTTCTTCTTCTGAAATTATCTGCTTTTTTAGCGTATGGGTGCAAACCATCTGCAGTTGTATTATTCTTGTAAAATTCAGTTACAGGAAAATTCATTCCAGTCATTGCACATTGTTTTGTTGTTACTTTTCTTGTTCTTGCCATAATAAAATAAAATTAAAGGGTTTTACTAATAAAATATTGTTTCGGATCGAAACTGTCTGTCTTATAAAACAGATCGTAAGCCTCAACGGCTCTTTTAACCTTGTCCTGCCCTGATTCATAGAATTTAGGGGAACAGTCGTATATACCTATTTGATGAGTCTTTTTGTCTATAACTATAAACATAAACTCATAACCAAATAGACTACTATAAATATAAGCCTGACTGTCATAGTTGTACTTAGAAGCTGAATATCTAAACTTCTGAAGATCTGCTGTCGTCTTTAAATCGATGATCAGTTTTTCGTCATGGTTTACAATGTCAGCTTTACCTTTCCACATTTGACCTTCAAGCTCTACAATACCAGGTTGTTCATATTCAACGTTACCTGTTATTAAGCTTTTACAAACGTCGTTACTCATAATTTTTTCTCTCATTAATTCTATTGAATCAACTTCATGTTGTAACAAGCATAACTCTCCTCCGGCTATGTCTTTGTAAGCTTTAGTATTTCTAGTAGATGATTTCACAACTTTATACTTTTCAAGCTTGTTAGGCTCTAGTATAGCTGTGTGAAAATAACCACCGACTAAAAATGCAGCCGATGGTGGTGACTGTTGTCCAAGCGCTAAAGGGTTGTTTAACAAAGCTGATATATCTGAATTACTAAGGTATTGTTTACCAAAGTCTCCGTAGTAATGTTCATCAATTTTTAGCTTATCTAACACCTCTTGTTTAGTCATACTATAATGTTATTTGTTTTTCAATTTCAGGAGTTACATTATATTTCTTTTTGATAGCTTCGAGCTTTCCACCTGCTTGTACAAAGTCTTTAGCTTTTTGTATAGCTGCTTTGTTCATTGTTAAGCCATTAGTTGCATCAGCATCTTGCGTATCATCAATTAGGAATAAATTACCTAATGCGTATTTCTTCCCGTAACTTGAAGCAGTACCGAACTGCTGTGGTGTTTGCATACCTTTTTGATTAAGATCAACACCTACTAAAGCTTTAGCAGCTATAGATGTATCACCATCAGATATTCTTGCACAGCTTTCTATTATAGGCATAGGACTAGTCTCGATAAGTTGTTCTTGTATCGTGACTGTGACTCCTAATTCTATTAAATAGGGTTTTGTTGCTTCAAGGATGTCTTCGGCAGATCGGAAGTAATATTTGCCGAACGAATTAAATCTACTTTTCTTCGATTTAAATTTGGTCTGGATTTGGGCCAGCTTTTGGTTTAAGGTCATAGTTATATAATTACATATTTAAATTAAGTTTTACAAAGGTAAGCTACAGATAGTCAAGCACTTGCGAGTGATCAACACTATCAATTAGCTTATCTACAGCTTGCTTTTTTAGCTCTGAAACACGTACATAAGCACTGCTTCCTTCGATGTTTAAAATCTCTGCTATTTTATTAGCTGAATGCTTTTCACAGTCTAATCCGTAGCTTAATCTTAATACATCGTACTCACGATTATCAAGATGTTTTCTTAACAGTCCAGTTAAATATACATTTAACAAACCTATATTATATGGCTCTGATTTATCTGCAATCTGATAGATCATAGACTCTTCGTCGTCTTTAGGTTTTTCGTCAATTGATAAAAACATACTATTAAAAAACATCGCAACCATCTTATGGTCTTTACCATTGTCTTTACGTATTTCATTAAGTTTGTGCTCAGGTATTCTTATGTCGCCTCTATTTTTATCAATAGCACGTCTGATACCACCTTTAATACGTTTAGATAAAAAAGATTTTAATGTTTTTAGTTTGTCATCTTCATCACCTGTTACTCTAGTCCAATCAATTCTACGTACAGCTTTGGTTAAGTTTAAATTACCTTCTTGTATTATATCATTAATACTCATAACACCTGATGCTTGCTGTGTTGTTGCAAACTTACGGCCTATGTTTTCTACAAGAGGTAAAAACCTATAACAAAGTTGTCTTTCATTTAAATCTTCAAGAGCTATTTCTTCATCTGGTTGACAAGCAATAACATCTTTCTTATATCTTACGTAATTAGGTACATTATATTTTTTCATTTTCCATATTTAAAAGTTCTTTTTCTTTTTTAAGTTCATTACCCATATTTCTATGTATTGTTCTAACAGAACAATTTAGTGATGATGCTAATTTAGTAATAGTTATTCTTTGGTTCATGTCATTAATATCTAACATGCATTGGTATATGTCATCTTGATGTATACGTTTAGTTTTACCTATAAGTTGACCTACAATAGTTAATTTTTCTGACAAGCTTAAACCGCTATTGTCATTAAATATAACTTTTCTTAGTTTATTCTTAGGTGGTTCTTCAAGGTCACACATGCTAACATCATATACCATTCGTTTTAATAACTCTGCAGGTATATCAAACGCAATAAATCCATATTTATAATTTGCTATAGTCTCTGCTAAGGCAGTAAACTTATTCATATCAAGTTTAGGATTTAAATACCACAATACTAACAAATGCCATTTTAAACTTTTGTATGTAGTTATTTTAGCTTTACTACGAAACAAATCATAGCATTCGTAAGTACCATCTTCATAAAACTTACCGTACTCAAATTCTAAGGTAGGTTTATCAGTGATAGGATTACGTCTGTATACAATCCGCCTCTTGTTTAGATATTGTAAGTAACGCGGTATTGATACGTAATTGTGTGACATTAGCCTCTTACTCCTTTATTCTTAGACCTATTGTCACGTTTTGGCTTTTGAAAAGCTTTAACTTTTGTTTTTATTTTAAAAACATCAGTTGCCATTAAATGTTTTACATTAGTTACTGTGCTCATATAATTTAATTTTTACGTTAGTCCATTTACCTCCCTTCATTGTCTCATCGACCAGGAAGTCTATTCTATTTGTCCATCTTTTATTCATTCTATCTCTTATGACCCAAAGGCCATTCATTTTGCCTGCATTGCTAACAACAACTACAGTATTCATTTTAAAACCTTTAGTTTCAAGATCCCGAGATACAGCTATTATTCTGTGTATCTCAGGGTTATCCATATTAATTTTAAAATTTGTAGCTGTTCTATCAGGCGTACTGTCTGTTTGCTTGATGGTAGCGTGATATATAGTTGCCGTTACTGTCAAGTCTGACTTCAATATCGTCGACATCAAAAGGGTACTTAGTATAAAGTATTTCATTTTTATTAATTATAGATTTTTTATCGTTAATATAATAATTCCAATATGCTTTTAATGAATTATTTAAAACTTTATATTCATCTGGCATACACTGTGGAGGCTGAAAGAAATGATGATTTTGCATACCTTTAGGAGGATTTAACAATACATCTTCACATTTAGTTATACTTAAATGTTTTTTCTTATAACGTTTTGTATATTCCTCACCAAGCGCCATCATATAATCATATAACCAGAAATAATGTTGCATATTTCTTCGTGCCCATTTTGTTGAGGGATGATTATAATGTGCTTTACGGTAAGGAATATAACCTGCGTCATACTCATACAACTCAGCATAATGATGATGAGCTGTACAGAGCATTTGGGCTGCTTCGAGTATCATCTTAACTTTATGTTTGTCATAATGATAAGCGGCAGCTTTATTTGGGTTAGGGTGTAAATAAAATATATTCATATTGTAGCGTCTAATACTAATTTTAATTTATTCCAATCACTATAAGAGTTATTTAACACAACTCCAGTTTTATAATTTATTGCATATTTTTCAAATATAACAAACCCTTTGTATAATAATGGTTTATTTTTCATGTCTTACTCTATTATAATGCTGATCAAGTAGCATGTTGGCAACTTCCATGCTGATCATATTGTCGTTATATAATTGCCATACTAATTTACTCATAATTATATATTTCTTCTAGTTCACACATTAACATTTCATCTATTTGATCTTTAGTATAACCAACAAAGTTTGGATGGTTATATGCTTTAGTCCAAGGATTATTCATAACTCTGTTTGTTTTAAAAAATAGTTATACACTTCTGGTATATGTTTTTTGTAATAAGGTTGCATATCCATACACCAGTCCATTAATTCATCTCTAGTTTTGAAACCTTCTTTTATTGTTGGTATATTAGGATTTTGTACCATTCTAAACATAGGATTTAGATCATCAATAAAATCACCAACTGTCCAACCTTCGTATATATGTTTATCTCTATTCATAATTTCTAACAGTTTTAAATAGTGGATGTCTGTAACTACCGTACTGAGTACGTTCGAAATATGTAAACGTAGCTCGTTTACCTATGTAGTCATGAATGTTTTTAAGCATATCGGCTAGAGCTTTGTAGTTGTAGCCTTTACCTGGAGGACAACCAAACTTATTACCATCATCATCTTGCATTAAGAATTTACCAAGAGTACCTTCACGCTTGCCTTTACCTTCTTCATAGCCAATAATTGTAGCTTCAGTGTCGCTAAAGTCTTTAAACTTTTGTAAGTTGTAAGATCGTTTTTGCTGATAAGGTTTGTCTAGACGCAATATAGAGCCTTCGTAACCGTTATTTAAGTTGTATTGATGTCTTAACTGCGCAGACTCTTTAGAATTAACTAGAGTAGTTTCTACATATTTTATACAGTAGTTGTACATATCAGAACAAGTTAATTGATCAGACCTGTAACTGTAAGGTTTATTCATTACTGTTTCTATATAGTCATAGCAATGAAACTGTATTAGTTTTTTAGCATCAGCTTTGTCAACATCAGTTGGTTTTTGTTTTCTAACTAATGATATAATCTTTTCGAAGTCATCTCTAAGATCATGATTGTATAATTCACCGTCAAGAACTATATCTACGTTTGCATTATCAAAAAAGAACTCTCTAAGAGACTCTTTAATATGTTCAAGGTTGTGAAATTCTTTACCTGTTCTAGAGAAACATACTATTTCTTCTTTGTCGTTGACGTATATAACACAACGAACGCCGTCAAGCTTTGGTTGAATGTATACTTTCTCGGACCAGTCGACAGGTTTTTTGTCTACTTTGTATGCGAGCATTGGTTTAATCATAATTTATCTATTTTGTTTTGTAATTTAGTTATTTTATTTTTCATTATCTCAGCTTTTTCATACTCTTCATCATCAATAAATTTGTTTTGAAGTGTACACAGTCTACCGAGTTCGTCTTGTAGTATTTCACGCTCAGACAATTCACCCTCGTATAAAGGCTCATCTTCTACGTATTTAATACCATAAGTTGCTGTTTCAGGGTTAATAAACTCTTGATATAGATCGAATTTAATTCTATCTAATAGTTTTTGATATTGTCTTTCTGTCATTAATAAGTTAATTTACTAGGGTTAGCTAAAAAATATCTAATATCTAATTGTTTTTCTTCTAAGTCTTCAATTCTAACTAATAACTCTTTTAAAGTATAAGACTCACCATCTCGATGAGATTTTACTTTTATTGGTTCTTCGGTTGGTTTAAACATATTATTATTATCCATCTATTTTCGTATTTAGTTTGCAATTCCATTCAGTATAACCCATATTTTTTTGCGTGTATTTGTTTAATAATTTTTCTGTACCACCTACAAACTCACAAGTGTTAGTATACTGATTATAAGCACTTAACCATACGTCAGGTTTACCTGTCCATATAATCCATGTGTACTCATGATCTACAGAGTCAACATTAGGATATAAGTATTGACTATTGTAGTGAAAGTCATTTACTAAATGTGCGGCTATTCTTGAGCCATCACCAAAGTTAGTAAAACCTCTGTCGTCTTGCATATATTCTATCCATTTTGCAAGCTCTACGCCTCTCCATTCAGGATAACCATCATGGTGCAGATACATGTGAACATAAGCTTTATCGCTAACCAGTTGAGGTTTAACAGCAAAGCCTTTGTCAAAGTTTTCTGCGTGTCGTCTGTCTACGACCATTGTTATATTTCTTGTGCTCATACTAATTCTTCTCCTATGCTGACTATTTCAGCGATTATTAATACCGCTACACCTAGTGACAATGATGACATTAGGATGCTAAAGCCCATTACTCTAATTATAGACTTGAATAAACTCACTTTAAAATGCGGAGTTAATTTACTTTTTAATTTGTTCATATTATTTAATTTAGTCTAGTAAAACCATATAAGCTTTACTGTTATGTGTTCTAAACCAGCTTAAACCGTTTTGCCAGTTTTTAATTATTTTATCATCTAACGTTGCAGATGGCAGCATTGCACAACCCATTATAAAGTCATACATACTTAATTCTAAGTTGTTTAGTTCGTAGCTCTCGCCTGAAAAAGGATTTGTTACTGTTTCGCTTGTTTCGTATACTGTACCGTCGAACCATTTAGGTAATTTCATTTTGTTTTTCATAATCTAAATAATCTATTCTTTCGTGATCTTTTTCTATTAATGTTGCTATATAATCCCACACTTCACGTTGTTGTTTTGTGTGCCTCAATACACCTTTTAGTTGGTCTATTGTTATAAAAGGTGTTATGTCATCTTTTATTTCTTGCTTTAGCCTGCTAATGTCAGTGTCTAGACTGTATATATTAGCAAAAGCTTTGTCATGTGCTAAATCTTGTATTCTTTTTTCCATTTTATTTAGTAATTATAGAATTGCCATACATAACATCTGTAGCAGATAATTTGTAAGTTTGCATATTACAAAACACTGTCATATCAGATATGTCACTTATAGTCAAATCATACCATGAAGTTTTTGACATAAGAGTATACTTAAGCCTTTTAGCACTAGAATATTGTCTAGCATTTTTTTGCAGTGACGACTTAAAACCTGGTTCTAGTCTGTCATAAATTGTTTTTAATTTCATATTTATATTATCCGTGTTAATTCGTATTTAGCTTGTAAATTCATGTGCTTCAAATCTTTGTTTTTCTTTGTCAATTATATTACCAATATGATCTTGCATTGCTACAATATCCATCGCTAATAATTGTAATTCAGCTAAACCATTAACTTCATGAACACTCATGTGCTCATTTAAGTCATTGTTTTGAAGAGCGATAACACAGTCTTCTAAATCTCTTGCAGTATTTTCAAACCTGCAATAACTCATGTTTGCCATATTTAATTATTTAATGTTAGTGGACGTGGCAGGATTCGAACCTGCGTTCAAGTTAGTGTGGCTTTCGCCTCCTATTTCTTGTCTTACCATTTCACGCCCTTATGAGAGGCACCAGTCGCGGACCGGTACTAACTAGTATTATGCTTTATCCGCGCTTTTGACCAGTATGCCGCCGCCTCTCTGCCAGCTATTCACTTACGTAGTAGATCGCCATTTTTACTTGCAATTACACTACCCTGTTAAGCTACTCGTCTGGCTCTTTTTACTTTCTACGCCAAGATCTGTGAACTCTATCACTTAATTCTTGACTTACTATTTGTACTTCTAGTACTTGTTTGTTTGCAATAATAGGAATATAACTATATTGCTTTGTTTCGCTACAGTTTACACAGGTTGAATAACCTAGTGCTAGTCTGCCTGCTGGAATTTTATTGTTACATTTACATTTCATATTATTATTATCCATTGATAATCGTATTTAGTTTGTAATTGTAACGTCTAAACCACTCAATTTCTATACGTTCAGCGTCTTGCCTAGTAATTTTAAGTAGTTTAACGCGCTTATGTCTCTTTTTAGTATTCATAATTATCTAAATCTGTATGTAATTTTTCTATTGCTGATACCATTATAGCATTGTGAACATGGTTATAATCTTCGCTGTCAAGTCCTTCAAACTCTTCAACACCATCCATTGCCCAATTTACTGCTTCATACAGTGTTTCTTTGATGTGAGACACTTGGGCGTCTGCTATTTCATCTATAATTTTCATTTTACTCATAATATTGTTTTTTTAACTTGTTTTAAATTGTATTTTTCATGTGAATCACGCCACATTTTGTGCATTGTGTACTTACTTACTTGACTATAAGATGATTTGCCTCGTAGTTTTACTTGTTTGTACTCGCGATCGGTAAATGGTTGGCATTCACCGTGCACTTTGTTAAGCTCATAGTGTTGAAACGCTCGCTGTTTGCGCTTGTTTTTAACATATTGCTTTAGTTCTTGCATATTTCTACACATATATTCTATCATTTATGCGATAAAACGAAGTGTAATCTGTGTACTCTATGTTTTGATGTAGTGGAGTAAGCACTTGGTAACCTTTGTCTGTTTCTAACAGAACATTACCTGTTTCTAAATTGAATTTAATTTGTTTCATATACTTATATTATCCGTTAGTTGTCGTATTTATATTGTAATTTCTTATGTAGAAGTCTAACATAAATTTCATTCTAGCAAGGTTATTCCAGATTTTAGTTCTAGTAAAACCTCTGTAGATATATGTTTTAAGTGTACCTTCGTCAGTTAGAAACATTTGTCTGCGCTCTGACTTATAAACTGGATTTAGTTGATAGTTAGATGAACAAGAGTTTACATTTCTTACATAACCTGATTTGTACACTGCTAGTCTTAGATTGTTGCCATTTGGCCATCTTTTTCTTGCTGGTACAGGAAATTCAAACTCACGTGTACCATTTATTGCTTGTCTTTGAGTAGTCACATCTTTGATATTATACTCTATTAGTAGTCTTCTAGCGAAAGAATCTTCTAACATTTGATTTTCTTGTTGCCAAGTGTATTTATTTGTCATATTATATATTATTTAGTAATTCTTCTTTGTCAAAACCTTGCTCTATTGCAAATTCTAGTGATCCTTCACCGAATTTTTCTTCGAACAGTCGTTCTAATTCTTCCATTTCATTCATTGTAGTAAGGTTTAGTGTAGTTAGTGTTAAAGTTAATTGATTTAGCTACGTTTTGTCGCCATTGCCACTCACGCTTGCGATACTCATAGCTATTACACCATTTTTTCACAGCAGTGACTTGCGGTATTGCACCGTATTTTGCTTCATAGTCAAGACATTGTTGTAACTTTGCTTTGATTTCTGATGCTGGATAGTCTTTGTATTGTGTATTCATATTAGTATTATCCATTAGTAGTCGTATTTAGTTTGTGTGTTAGTATAATACCTTCTACATCTGCTCTTGTTAGTTCATCACTCATTTGTCTGAGTATTGCCCAAGTAAGATCTACTTGTCCATAATGTGTATTTAAATTGTAAATCATAGTATAAACCCTCCGTTGTTTATTATTTTAGTTAAAACAATTACTAGTGCAAATGTAATTATTAGGTTTATTTTTTGTTGAACAGTCATTTTTCTATTATTATTCATTTTATTATTTTAAGATTAGTAGACATGGTGAGAATCGAACTCACATTAACCATTATGTCTTTACTTGTTCGCAATTTATACTGTTAGAAACAAGTGGAACTCGCAGCAGTGATTACACTAATTCTACATTTCGTAGTGCAACTGGAATATTATTAGTTGCAGTGTAAGACTTGTACTTTTGAAAGCAATTCATACTTTGTAACTTGTCTTTCATGATATTGAACGCTATGTCATGATTGTAAGTGTATGTGATACCTTTCTTGTTAGTAAATTCTATTGTTACATTTTTTCCGATTAGTGACTGTCTGATGACAAATCTTTTTGAAGTTATTTTACTCATAATTTTATATTTTATTTATTTATTTAGTTTATTAGTTACATTAGTATTATCCAAGTTGTGTCGTATTTAGTTTGTAAGTTCTACTACGATTTTTTCATATAAATAATCTAGTATAGTCTCATTGTACTTATCTTTACACATAGTGTTGTCATATGGAAACTTTACTTTTAATTCTTGTATTAATTCATTCATAGTAGTGTATATTTATTTGGTAGTTAATATTAGTCGAATGGTATACCACACTCATTCTAATGATGTAAGTATTATTACTTAATCACTTACATATATATTATCCATATAGTGTCGTATTTACTTTGTAATATAATAAAGTTAGTATGTTGTAGTAAATATGTAAACATGTATATGAATATACACAAAAACGCAAAACATTTTTACAATTGTGAAAAAAGGTTGGGCCGGGCCGTCATTTTAAAATCATTTTGCGTAACACGTTGGTAATCAGAGGGATAGGGGTAACACCTTACTTCCATATATCTAACAACTTTTATGTGACATAAGCCTATTATAGTTATAGAGTAAACAGCTATTGTCACACTATCGTTATATCTAGTTCTATATAAGAGTAAACCTAGCGAAAAACGTGTAATATTACTAATTATAGAAAACACAAGTGCGCTTTAACAAAAGTCCGCTTTCACAAATAATCACATGTTTAGATTAACTTCAGTTGATTTGCAGTACAAACAGATAAAAAAGAAAAAAAATGGCACAAATCTCTTCATACCCAACACTCACACCAAATCTAGGTGATAAGATACTTGGGTCTAACAACGTAGATGCATCTGGTCAACCAGTTATAGGCAATCCTACGGTACAATATTCCTTAACAGACATAAAAACCTTAGTTGATCAACAATTCATTCAACAACTTACATCGTCTAGTAACGATAGTGGCGTTGCAGGTGTACCAGCATCACAAGGTCCTACAAGTGCAAACACAGTTCATCAAATTATATTTGGTCAAGCAGACTCATCTTCATCTACTAGTGTAACTATAGATGCAACAGGTAAAGTAACTTGGCTAAAAACTGGAACATACTATGTAACTCAAGAATACTATTTACAAGGAACTAACTCAGCAAACATATTACATACTTTATTTAGAACATTTGATGGTTCTAGTCAAGTTGGACCTACTCGCGCAGAAATATTCCACGTAGAAAACACATCAAACACAAAAAGAATTGTAATAAACCAAATGGTTCATATTACATCTGCTAATAGCTACCACGTTTACCAAATGCTAAGAGATTCAAATGGTGCTAACGATGGTACGTTATATCAAAAGCTTAATAATAACGGTTGGACAACTACACCAAACGCACAAATAACAATTTCAAAACTAATATAACATGGCAATAATATATTCATATCCTGTAGTTCAACCTACAACTGATGATTTAGTTCTAGGGACAGATGCAACAGACGCGTCGAAGCCAACTAAGAATTTTACAGTACAAAGTATTATTGACCTTGTAACTGTTTCTGGTAACGATTTACAAGCGGTATTAAATAACGGTAACGTTGCTATAGGTAGAGACATTAATTTAACAAACAACAACTTTAGAGGTGGAAGTTTTATTACAACAGGTAATGCAACTATAACAGGTACTATAGGTACTGGGTTTACACAAATAACAGCAGATGATTTCGTTGGTAATATAACAGGTATCGTAAAAGCAGGGTCAAGCATTGAAAGTACAGTGACGGGTGTTACACAATCTCAAGGTGATAACAGTACTAAGTTAGCAACAACTGCTTATGTTGATGGTAAGGTTGATCCATCTGTGTTACAATACTTAGGTGATTCAACTGGTCCTTTTGATCTAAACCTAATAAGTGATGATTTTAAAATAGCAGGTACAGCTAATGAAATAGAAACTACAGCAACTACAGTGGCTGGTAATGTAGGTACAGTGACTTTATCTTTTCCTACAGCTGGTGTAACGCTACCTAATGGTTCAATAGCTACAACACAAGCGTTAACTGATAATTCAACAAAGGTTGCAACAACCGCTTTTGTTCACGGTAAAAATGATGCTCAAACATTAAATTTTAGCAACGGCTCTAATGCTAGTACAGTATTATTAAATAGTCAAACCTTCGTTGTTTCAGGAACAACTAATCAAATAGCGACAACGACAACACCTCAAACAATAACCATTGGTTTAACAACTGATGTTACTATAGCAGGTACATATACAGGTGCTACATTTTCTGGAGATTTAAACGGTACAGTAAATACAGCTACAACAGGTACAACTCAGTCAGCTGGTGATAATTCAACTAAAATAGCTACAACAGCTTATGTAGATAATGCTGCTGGCGCTAAAATACTACAATACAAAGATAGTACATCTACAGTACATGACTTAAATTTATCTGATGATGATCTTCAATTTAACGGGGATTCAAACATAACAATTACAGCCGCTGCTGTTTCAAGTAATATAGGTACAGTAACAGTTGATTTAAACAATGATGTTACTATATCAGGTACAATGCAAGCTGGTACACTTTCAGATGGAACTTTCTCTGGAACAGCTGGTACATATACAGGTGGTGTAAGCATTACATCTACAGATTTTGTAGGTGCTTTAACTGGTAATGCAGATACAGCTACGGCTTTAGCTGCTTCTGGAGCTATAGCACTTACAGGTGATACAACATCGACTGGTGGTCCATACACTTATACTTCAGGTGGTGCGCTTAGTATAGCTACTACAATAGCTGATACCACAGTAACCGGTAAAGTATTAACTAATTTACCAACTGCAACATCTCAAGAAATAGCAGATTCAGATACTATATTAGAAGCTTTATCTTATTTACAAGGTCAAATAACTGGTATACCACAAGGTTTAGTTTATAAAGGAACGTGGGATGCTAGTACCAATACACCAACACTTGCTAGTGGTACTGGTGTCACTGGTGAGTTTTATATTGTAAGTGTTGCTGGTACCACGAACTTAGATGGTATTACAGACTGGCAAATTGGTGATTGGGCTATATTTGTAGAAGTCGGGGCAACTGACACTTGGCAAAAAATAGACAACACTTCTGCTATACTTGGAAGTGGTACAGCGGATAAAATAGCTAAATGGACTGGATCTAACACTTTAGCAACTGGTCTTATATCAGATGATGGTACAGATGTAACAATAGGTAACTCTGGTAATTTAATTGTTGAAGGTAATACTACGCTTGGTAATGCTGATACAGATACTACAACAGTAAAAGGTCCGGGTGTTTTTGAAGAAACAGCTCAATTTAATGTTGGTATTGGTTTAAGCTCAACGCCTGATTATGGTGCAGCTGGTCAAGTATTAACATCTGGCGGTGGTTCTGCTACAGCAAACACATGGACAACACCTACTACAGGTACAGTTACAAGTGTAGGTGCTTCTATAGATGGTGATTCTTTAAGTATAGCAGGAAGCCCAGTAACAAGCTCAGGTACATTAGCATTTACTTTTCAAGGTGATAATACTCAATATATAGATGGTGCTGGTGATTTAACAACTTTTCCAACATTAGATAATTACCAATACTGGGTTTTATCTGACGGAACAAACACAACTAATATAACTTCAACAGGTACAGCTACGTTTTCTGGAGGTACATATATAACAGCCAGTGAATCAGCTGGTACTTTAACTATAGATCACGAAACGACAAGTAGAACTGATACAACATCTACAGATGCACCTGCTTTTGGTGGAACTTTTGATGCGGTAACAAGTGTAACAAGTAACACAACAGGACACGTTACAGCAATAGATGTTTCCACAGTAACAATACCAGCTAACCCAGTAATGACTGCTGCTACAGCTTCAACTGCTGGTGCGCAAGGTTTAGTCCCTGGTTCTGCTGCTGGCGATCAACTTAAGTTTTTAAGAGCTGACGCAACATGGGTTGTGCCTGATAATGATCAAGGTGTAACCTCGGTAGGTGCAAATACTCCACTAGCTTCATCAGGCGGTACAACACCTACTATAACTCACCTTAATTCTGGTGTAACAGCAGGAACGTATGATACCGTGACTGTCAATCAATATGGCCATGTAACAGCTGGTTCTAATAATCCTAGACCACAAAAAACTTGTTCTAAATCTTTAACTTTAGCTAATAGCTGGCAACCTATGTTTGCTTTATCTGCAACTTTTGGAGGTATTATAAGTTCAATATTTGTTAACAAGCAAATAGCAACTCTTTCAGGAACCCAAGCTTTAAGTGCACACGTTGCTACGTGTGGTGTTTCTGGTACTTGGAACGGAAGTGCTGATTCTCAAACAGCAACAACCATAGTATATAATAAAATAATAGACACAGCAAACGGTGAGCTTGAAGTAAGATTTGTATCTTACAACCCTAGCAGTAATAAAACAGGTTATAAATGTGAAGCTAGAGTTTTAACTACACAAGGTACTGTTGATATTACTGTTGATTACAGTAATGGAAGCACGTATGGAACAACTTTTGTAGATCTTACATAAAAATAAAATATGGCTAATTTATCTAATATAAATAATAAGTTCCTAGTAACAACTGGAGGTAATGTATTAATTGGTCAAACAGCGGCTGTAGGTTCTTCTATACTTCAAGTTACAGGAAACGCAACTTTTGCAGGCAACGTAGGAATTGGAACTACTTCGCCTCAATCATTATTAAGTTTAGGTAACGCAGTTGATGCTCAAAAACTTTTGTTATATGATGATAATAATAATTTTAAATATGGATTTGGAATACAAAGCAATGAATTAAGACAGTTTTTTCCAAATAGTGCAACTTCAAGAATGGTTTTTGGAACAATAGATGATTCTGATGGTTCTACCTTTTCAGAAAGAATGCGTATAAACAGTTCAGGAAACGTAGGAATTGGAGAAACAACTTTAACTAACGTTAATACAATTTTAGATTTAAAGAAAACAGGAACAAATCGAGGTACTAACATTAGATTCAAAAATGATTACAATAGTAATTTATATATAGGAATATCGGGAGACAGTTCTGGGAATGCTTTAATTTATAATCAAAACAATTCCGATATTGTAATGTATACTGGGTCATCAGGCACAGAAAGAATGCGTATAGATAGTTCTGGGGATGTTGGTATTGGAACAACACCCGAAACAGCTGGCCCAACCTGGAGAACTTTATTTGTTGGGGCAAGTGCAGCTATAGTTGCTAGACAATCAGCAACTGGTTACGATTCAATTTTTGCAAATAATTATTATGTTAATTCTAGTAACCAAGATAGAGTAAGAACAACAGGACCATCGTCTAGAATGTTTTTAGATGGTAATAATATAAGATTTCAAATTTCACCTAGCAGTTCCTCCGCTCCTTCTTGGAGTGAAATAATGCGTATAGATGATAGCGGAAACGTCGGAATCGGAACGACTTCGCCTGATTATGATTTAGAGGTTTATGGAACTGATGCTAAAATATTTGCACATTATACTGGTAATTCAAGAGGTGGTATTGCAGCATTTTCTGGTCAAAGAATAGCGATGACTACAACATCTTTAAATGACAATTTAGTTTTTGGTTACAACTCAGTTGAAACATCAGCCTCAGCAAGCTTTGTTGAACATATGAGAATAGATAATGGAACTGGTTATGTAGGAATAAATGAAGATAATCCTGACGAAAGATTAAGTGTCATTGGTGGTAATATATTAGTAAAATCTTCTAATAGTGGGGGTGGAGATGCAAATAATAATTTAATACTTTTTGATACAGACACAACTGGTTCATCAGGTCAAGGTATAGGTTCTGTTCAGTTTTATGGTAGTGATTCATCAGGTGCAGGAGCAGGTATAAAATGTCAAGTAAAAGCGTTTTATGCAAGTGATGGGGATTCATCTATAATGACATTTAGCACGTCTGATAGTACTACGAACAATCAAGAAAGAATGCGTATAGATAGTTCTGGGAACGTAGGGATTGGAAATATAAACCCACTCGCTAAATTACAAATAACAAATGGTGATAGTGGTGCTTCATCTCCTTGGAGTAACGCTGATGAATTAATTTTAGAAAGTAGCGGAAACGCAGGTTTAGCGTTTCAAACACCTAACACAGGAGCAGCTACAATAGCATTTCAAGACCCTCAAAGTGTACAAGCAGGATTCATACAATACTTACACGGAGATGATGCTATGAGATTTGCGACTAATGGTAATAACATAAGAATGCTTATAGACAGTTCAGGAAACGTAGGAATCGGAACGACTTCGCCTGATGATAAATTAGACGTTGTTGATGGTAATTCTCAAATGGTTTTTGGTGGTGCTTCAAGTGATAGAGCTTATATACAATTTAAACATAATGCAATACCTGTAGATGGAGAAGAATTAGCTATTATGGATTTTTCTGGTTACAACGATGCTAGTCAAAATACTAGATATGTCATAATAGGAGCGAAAGCTGAAGATGTTACAGATGGTTCTGAAGATGGTTCTTTAAGTGTCCTAACAATGAAAGCTGGAACAGCTACTAACACTATGACACTAAGAAGCGGCAACGTAGGAATTGGAACTACTTCGCCTCCAGATAAATTATATGTAGATGCAGGAACAGCTGCAACATACGCAGGTCATTTTGTTTATGGTGGAACAGATGGCACTAAAGGTTGTTTAAAATTAAGAACAGTTGCTAGTACAGGACCTTCTTTTATAGACTTTTTTTATGATGGATTTTCAACAAATCCACTTTCTCCAGTAGGTGCTATTGTAACTACAGGTACCGCTACATCATATGCTTCTTTCTCTGACTATAGAATGAAGCAAAATGTAAATGATTTAACGAATGTTTTAGATAAAGTTGTTAATTTAAAACCTAAAACATTTAATTATAAAAATGTTCCAGATGTAGAAGTTCAAGGATTTTTAGCGCACGAATTACAAGAGGTAATTCCTCAAGCCGTTCATGGAGAAAAAGATGAAACACATCCAGATGGAAATCCAAAATACCAACTAGTAGATCATTCACATATGATTCCTTTGTTAACAGCTGCTATAAAAGAACTAAAAGCAGAAAACGATAGCTTAAAAGCTAGAATAGAAACGTTAGAAAATAATTAATATGGCGTCATTATCCAATATAAACGGATTATTTGACGTTCACTCTACAGGAGCTATACTATTTAGTACGTCTCATGGAACTAGTGGACAGATATTAAAATCAAACGGTAATGCAGCTCCAACTTGGGTTGACGCTTCAACTGTTATTGGTGGACCGTATTTACCTTTATCTGGAGGTACACTTACTGGTGCTACAGCTACAGCTAGTGGTATATCATTTACTGTTGGTGGAGTTTTAAATGGTACTAGTGCAACTTTTACAGGAAAAGTAGGAATTGGGACGACTACACCTGAGGAAAAAATGGTTGTGATGGGCAATATTGGTTTTGGTGCTGGCGGTTATAATGGTGGTGTTTTTGCGAATAATAATGATAGTGTAACTGGTGTCGATTCTAACTGGGGATTAGAAGTGCAAAGAACAGCTAATACTGATGACTATAATACTAGATTAAAATACTATCCAACAAACGGCTCATTAAGAAAAGCTGGTATTTGGAACTCAAGAGATGGTTATTTTACTATTTATTCAGATGATGATACAGTGCCAAGTGTGATTATACCTACTGGAAACGTAGGAATTGGGAATACATCGCCTTCAAGTTTTAATTCACTTGGTGGAAAACAAGTGGTAATTGGGGATGGTACTCAAACAAATAGTTTAACATTATATTCACCTAGTAATGGATATGGGCATGTTGCCTTTGCAGATTCAAACGCCGGTGGTTCAACAGCACAATACGCTGGACTTTTACAATATTACCATGCGGATAATAGCATGAGGTTTTATACAAATGCTGGACTTCGCATGACTATAAATAGTTCAGGAAACGTAGGAATAGGAACAATTTCGCCTGGCGCTAAATTAGAAGTAAATGCACAGGGTGGCGGAGTAGGTGGATATACAGGTATCAAAATGAAATATGGTACTTCGTCTGTTCAAAGTTTATATATGGGGCAAGTTACAGCAGGTAATGGTGCTTTTATAGGAACTGCTCAATATAGAAATGCAGGTTATTGGCAATCAGAAAGTACAGCTTCAAGTGTTATAAATATGGATGCAGCAGGAAATATGAGTTTCTATACAAATTCAGGATTAACTGCAAATACTGATTTTAATATTTCAGAAAGGATGCGTATAGACACTTCTGGAAACGTAGGAATTGGAACGACTACACCAACAGCTTTATTAGATTTAGGTAATAGCATAAATGATAATAAAATTCATTTATATGTCTCAGGAAATGATAAATATGGAATGGGAATAAGAGGTAGTCAATTTTTATTTTATTCAGGTGGACTAGGCGCTGGGAGTGGTGGTATTACTTTTGGAAAAATGAATGGCACTACTTATACAGAAAGTATGCGTGTAACCAACGATGGGAACGTAGGAATCGGGACGACTTCGCCTGAACAAAAACTTCACGTAGAAGGAACAATTCAACTTGGAAATACAGAACATTTAGGTTGGGCTTATGACAACGGCTCTTACTATAATTATATAACTAATGGTTATAATTCAACTGATGGAGTAACATATCGTGGTGGTTCTTGGACTAGTACTCAGACTGTAATTTGTCACTCATTTGAAACTTATACAGGTGGTTGGCAAAAAAGACTGGTAATTAGGCAAGATGGTAACGTCGGGATCGGAACGAATTCGCCTAGTGGACCATTTCACGTTAAGGTTGGTACAAGTACTCCACTTATTGTAGCAAGTAGTAGTTATTGTAATAATGTAGGTATAAGAACCACAACACCAACCGCAAGTCTTCAGGTTAAAGGTAACGTTTCTTATAGTTATAATAATTACACTAATGTAGCAAATACTTGGATTAATGTTATAAACTTTAGTGGTTACCCAGCTGGATTATATCAAATTAGTATAATTAAAAAGACAAATGCTTCAACATATATAACAGCTATAGTAAAATGGAGCGCAACCGCTGGAACTGTTGTTAGCACTATAGCTTCAAATCAATTAGGTATTACATTTAGTGGTACTCAATTACAAGCTATTTCAGGAATTGCAACAGGAACACTTATGTCAGCAAACTTACAATGTTTAGTAACAAATGAAGATTTTTGTAGTTAAAAATATTAGAAAATAAATAATATGGCAAACCTTTCAAATATAAATGATAAATTCCTATTTACAGATGGAGACTTTCTTTTAATAGGCGGTGCTACAGCGAATAGTATATCTGCAACTGAATCAGGTGTTGCAATAAAAAATTCAAATGCAGCAACCTTAAGTTTACAAAACTCAGCTACAAATGGTAAAAACCATACGTTATGGTCTAATACAGATGGTAGTTTTAACATAACAGACGTTGGGGTTGCAACTAGATTTACTATAGCATCAGGTGGTGATGTTTATATTCCTTCTGGAAATGTATCTATTGGGAATACTAGTGTTTATCCTTCGGGTAGTAATACAATTTTACAAATATATAGTGTTAGTGTTCCTAGGTTAAAATTACAAAATTCAACCACAGGTACCGCAGCAACGGCAGGATCTTCATTTTATGTTACAGGTGATGATTTAATTATAAATAATGGAGAAACTGGCGCTGTAATTCAATTTGAAATTGGTGGTCAACCAAAAATGCGTATAGATGGTGATGGAAACGTCGGGATCGGAACGATATCGCCTAATCGTCAATTTTCTATATATGGAACTAATGATGGTTATATGTCTTTTGATGGAGGTCGTACAGGAAATCACGAGTTTGTTGTTGGTTCTGACACTGCTGGTTTTATTATTTATGATGACACTCTTGATACATATAGGTTTGTAATTGACCAAGATTCAGGAAACGTAGGAATAGGAACTACATCACCTGCTGAAAAATTACATATTAGAGATGCAAGTACAGACGCTGATGTTTATATAAAAATAGCTAATGATTCTAGAGACTGGTTTATGGGTGTTGAAGGTTCAAATTCAGATATATTATCTTTTAAAACTCACGACGCTTCAAATCTTTTAAATATAACTTCTGCAGGAAACGTAGGAATTAATGCATCAGCTTCATTAAGATTTAATGGTACAGGGGATAATACTCACGCCGTAGGTTATGATTCAACTGTTGATGGTTCTTTCTTACGAGGTCAAAACGGAATGAGATTTTTAACTGGCACAGGAGGTGGTTCAGAAAAAATGCGTATAGAAAGTTCTGGGAACTCAACTTTTTCAGGAAATGTAAATATTAATGGTACTACAGGAACACCTTCAATTAGTGTCAAAAATTCTTCATCAGGTGGAAATAATCAAATATTCCAAAGATGGCAGTATGTGCCAAACAATACAAATTTTAGATTAGATTTAACACAAAGGGAAACAGCAGGTCTTGTTAGATATGCTTTTGATTTGATTAATAATGGAACAGCTTATAATAGTAATTTAGTTTTAGATAGAGGAAACGTAGGAATCGGAACGGATTCGCCTACTATGAAATTACATATAGCAGCATCAAAAGCTGGAAATGTTGGTGTAACTGTACAAAACACAAATTCAAGCTATTCTTCACAAATAAGATTTCTTAATAGTGTCGGCACAGAAAAATCAGCGTTAACCTTTGTTCCATCAGATACAAGTTTAAGATTTTACCATAATGGTTCTGATATAATGACTATAACATCTGGGGGGGATGTTTTATTTGGAACAACAGGATTGCCTAATGGAACTTCTATTTATGGTAGTGCATTTCACAAATCTACTGTAGATAGAATGATACTTCGAATGGCATCATCAATTACAGGCGCAGCAGGTTTAATAGACTTTTTTAATCCAAATGGTCAGGTTGGATATATTGCAACAAATGGCTCAGCAACTCAATATGTTACAAGTTCAGATTATAGATTAAAAGAAAATGTAGTAGAAATGACTGGTGCTTTAGACAGAGTAAGTCAATTAAAACCAAGTCGATTTAATTTTATAGCAGATGCAGATAAAACAGTAGATGGATTCTTAGCTCACGAAGTACAAGAAATAGTACCTGAAGCTATCACAGGAGAAAAAGATGCAGTAGATGAAGAAGGTAATCCAGATTATCAAGGTATTGACCAATCAAAGTTAGTACCATTATTAGTTGGAGCAATACAAGAACTAAAAGCAGAAATAGAAACATTAAAAACCCAAATAAATAATTAAAATGGCAATAACTTACAAATGGACAATTAACCAAATGAATGCACACATTCAAGCTGAAGGTGAGGATAATGTGATATACACAGTGCATTGGACTTACTCAGGTTCTGAAGAATCTGGAGGGCAAACTTACAGCGCATCACAAATAGGTGCTCAAAGCTTTACTTATGTGGCTGGTGAACCTTTTACACCTTATGAAAATACTGAAGCTTTTGAAAATGTAGTGATCGGATGGCTTGAAGACGCTTTAGATGTAGCTACAATGGCTAAATCTATTGAAGACAATATTAAGCTTCAAATTACACCTGTAAACGAAGATTTATACTTTACATGGCAAAATCCACCAATCCCACCTACACCACCAGTAGAAGAAGAAGCTGAAGAATCAGTGGAATAGTGTAAGTTTTATAAAAAACAAGTGATACTATAATTAAACCTATATCACTGTGGTAGTGATATAAACCAAAATAATGTTTAACCAATTAAAACCAAAAAACGATGACTTATTTTTATTCGTTGACCTCTTCAATGGGTCAACCCAAAACACCACAAATTTCCGAAGAAACTATTAAAGCTTGGAAGCACTTAGCTGAAAAGAAAAACTGGAGAATAGTTCAGTTACCTAATGGTTATTTTCAAACCGAGTACAAAGACCCCAGCTGTGACTGTAACGAAGACGAATGTTGCGACAGATGGTTCGATGTAACTAGACGTGAAACTTTAGAATCTGCTGAAGCTGCTATCGATGGTAGCGTTGATCACTATAAAAAGAAAGTGGACTTTATCAAAGGACCTAAAGTTGTCAAAACATTCAAATAATACTTAATCAAATTAAATTAAATTAAATTATGTCAAATGCAATTGTAAAGAATCTGAACTTTGGTTTGGACGCTAAAAACAATGTGTTTGCTGGTATTACGAAACTTACACAAGCTGTTAGCTCCACATTAGGAGCTAGCGGTAAGTGTGTTATTCTAGAGGATACAACTGGCAAACCAATTATTACCAAAGATGGTGTAACCGTAGCTGAATCAATAACGCTGTTAGATCCAGTGGAAAACATGGGTGCAACATTATTAAAAGAAGCTGCTAAAAAAACAGTGAGTGAAGCTGGTGACGGTACAACAACAGCAACGGTTTTAGCTCACGCTATATTAGAAGAAGCTTACAAAGTTTTAGATAAAGAAAACTCAAGGCAAATAAAAGAAGGTATTAATAAAGCTGTTAATGATGTTGTTGATTATTTAAATAATATAGCAACACCGGTTAAAAATGATATGATCGATCAAGTGGCTACAATATCTACAAACAATGATCCTGTTCTTGGTAAAATTATAGCTGATGCATTTAGATCAGTTAATCAAACAGGTGTTGTAATGATGGAGGTTTCAGATTTACCAGAAACAAGATTTGAAACAATAGATGGTATACAATACAATAGAGGATTAAAAAATATACATTTTGTCACTGATCAAGCTACTAAAACAGCTGAGCTAGATAATCCATTAGTTTTATTAGTTGAATCTGAAATTGAAAATGTAAGAAAAATACAAAACGTACTTGAATACGTTATAAAAAATAATAAATCATTACTTATTATAGCTGATGTTGACCAGCAGGTTATGTCAGCTTTAGCTATGAATAAAATTAAAGGCAATATAAAAGTTAATGTTATTGACGCACCTATATACGGTGTTAACAAAAAAGAAACATTAAATGATTTAGCTTTATTAACTGGAGCGACTATTATAAATGAAGACTTAGGTGATGATATAGATTTAATAGGTCCAGAACAATTAGGGCAATGTATAAAAAGTGTTAGTAATCAACAAGAAACTATAATTCATGTTGGTGAAGTATCTGAAGAAGTTAAAGGTTTAATAGAAGAAATAAAAAAGAAATTATTATCTACTAAAAATCCAAATGAAATAATTCAATTAGAAACTAGATTAGCTAGATTATCAGGTAAAGTTGCTGTTGTAAAAGTTGGTGCTAATTCTGAAGTTGAATTACAAGAATTAAAAGATAGGGTGGAAGATGCTATATGTGCAACTAAAGCTGCTATTAAAGAAGGTATAGTTCCAGGTGGTGGAATTGCTTTATTAAACGCTTCACAAAAAATTAAAACAACTAATAAAGGTGAAAATATATTGTTAAAAGCTATAGAAGCTCCATTTAAAACAATATTAAACAACGCTGGTATAGTTGATTATAGTTCATCTAAAACTGAAGGTAAAGGTTTAGATGTTGTTACAGGAAATATGGTAAATATGATTGAGTCAGGGATTATTGATCCTTTGCTTGTAACTAAAAGTGCTTTAAAAAATGCTGCATCCGTAGCTACTACTATTTTGTCAACTGATTGTGTAATTAATAATCTTAGAATTAATGAAAGCAATAGGTAAAAACTTAATAGTAAAAATTAATAAACAAGGTATATCTGAAACAAAAGGTGGACTTTTTTTAGCTGAAAAACAACGTGAAGATATAAGGTATACTGAAGGTGTTATAGTTTCAGCTGGTAGTGATGTAACTGGAATAAAGCAAAATGATGTTATTTATTTTGATAAAAATAATTCTCATCAAATAGAAATAAAAAAAGAAATCTACACTGTGGTTCACATCAACCATGTTGTGGTTGTATTATGAGACTAGAAGCTTCTGATATTAGAGATTTAAATCTTTTAAAACATTATAGAATAATCAGGAAGTGGGCTTGTAAAAATAACAACTTAAATGATGCAGATTTAGAATTACTTATATATTTCGATTGCATGGGTCTTTTTACTAGAGAAGATTTTAAAATCGGTACTTATTCTTATAGTTGGGATAACAGACGCTGGAACAGATTGTTAAAAGAGGGTTGGATAATCGTATGGAGAAAACATAATCGTACAACTCAAAAATACAACATATACAAAGTTTCTTTCAAGTGTAAACAACTTATAAGTAGAATGTACCGAATTATGCTTGGAATAGAGGATATACCAACCTCATTACATAGAAATAAAATAATGAAAGGTAAAACCTATATAGACAAAGTAATGATTACGTCTATAAATAATGTTAACAAAGATAAAAACAGATAATCATGGGAAAAAAAGAAAAAAAGGTTGAAGAAGTAAAAAAAGAATATTCTTCAATAGACAAAAAGATTAAAAAGCTTGAAGATAAAATCAAAGTTTTAAAGTCTAAAAAATAATGAAAGATATAAACGAAAAGATTAAAGAGTCTATATTAGATCCTATGAGTATGGATAAGGCTGACGACATGTTTAGACCTTTTGAAATAAAGAATAAGTTTATTTCTCCAAAAGATCAAGAATCTATGAGTATGAAGTTTGATACTAAAAACATAGACAGATCTGGTAAACCTATAGTTTCAAATCCTGATGTTCAAACCGCTGGTTCGTTTCCTACATTAGGAACTCCAGATATAACACCTAGAGAAGAACTAGACAATAATCAGTTTAAAATATAAGATATGAGTAAAAAAGGACAAGTTGGTGCTGATGCAACGTGGGGTGGACCTCACACTGCAACAAATTTAGCAAAAGGTAATGCAAGAAATAATATGCAAGTTTCAAAGTATCCTTGTGATTATAAAGCTGGACCAATAAGTAGTATTGCTAAAAGATAGTAAAATTTCACTAAAATGAGTGATAGAATAAGTGAACACATATCGCTTAAAGAAGGGATTAAATCTCACACAGCAACTAGGTTAAATATCAATAATACACCTAGGGAATTAGATTTAGTTAATATGAAAACTATTGCAGAAAAAGTGTTTGAACCTCTACGTAAATGGGTGGGTGGTCCAATCGCTATTAATAGTTTCTATCGATCGCCTAAATTAAATTCTGCTATCGGTGGAAGTACAACATCTCAACACTGTATTGGTTGCGCTCTTGATTTAGATGATAATTATGGTTATAAAACTAATGCAGAAATGTACGAGTATATAAAAAATAATTTAGATTTCGATCAAATGATTTGGGAATTTGGTACTGATCAAAATCCTGACTGGGTGCATGTAAGCTATGTATCTGAAGATGTTAATAGAAGAAGATGTCTACTTGCTTATAAAGATAATGGTAAAACTAAATACAAAGTAATATAATGGCTTACACACAATACAATTCTCCTTTTGCTAAAAAATGCAATGGACCTGCTATAACAGAAAAGTCTTACGAAAAACAAAATCGTAAAATGAGATCTGAATACACTAAAGAAACTGGTAAAAAACTAGGTACTAGACAAACATCTGGTACTGGTAAACGTAGAGTTTCTTTTGCTTGTAGGTTTGGTGGTATGGCTGGTTCTTTAAAAAATAAAAAAGGTGAGCCAACTAAATTAAAAATGGCTCTTAAAAAATGGGGTTTTGGTAGTAAAGAAGCTGCTAGAAACTTTTGTAATAAAAATAAAGAAAAAAAATAAAAAAAAATGATTAGAAATTATTACACCGACTCGTACAAATCAGCTATACCAGTTACTCCAAGTGATACGTTACTTATAGATGGTAGAGCAAAAGCTTCAACTCCAATAGGAGCTTGGAAGCAATACAACTTATATATAGGTAACTCACCAAGTACTTTACCTGTTACAACAACTTCAAATAACACTGCTGTTAACAACTCAGTTAATGTAGGTTTAAAATCTCCAAATCCGTTAATTAAAGTTGGTATGAGAGTTACAGGCGCTGGATTACCAGATGCAGGTTTACTAGTAGCAACAGTGGTTGACGCTAGTAATTATACTTTATCTCAAGCAGATACTATAGCTGCTGATGCTACTTTAACGTATAGTTATGACACGGAAGCAAGTATTAAAGTGCATACTATAAACAACGAGGTTATAACTTTTGTAAACCCTGTTAAAGGTTCTATACTACCGGTTAGCATAGTTCAAGTTTACAGTACAGATACAGGTGGTGGTGTAACAGATATAGTCGCATTAAGTTAATAACAACAATCAACAATCAACATTCAAAAAAACAAAATTATGGGTACAAAAGGAAAAACAATAGGTGGTGGAATGCCAGGATCAGGGAAAGACATAATCTCTGGAGGTCATGGTGCCGGTAAATACGGGCAACCACATAAATTTTACGACAAAAGTGTTGCTAAATATAAAGGGCCACACAAACAGTTAGAAGATCTGTTAGGTCCTGAAAAAGCTAAAACAATGGTAAAAGGACCAGATGGAAAAATGGTTCCAGATTACGCTGTAGATGGAAAAGGTAGTGGTGATTTAGCTCCAAAAAAAATGTCAGGAGAATCTTATGACATGAAACAAGCATATAATAAAGATCTAACAGAAGGAGCTAGATTTAATTATTTAAAAAATGCTTTACGTGACAAAGGTGGTATGAGCAAATACAAAAGTGCTGAGCAAGAACCTGGTAAAATGAAAAAAGTAAAATTAGTTAACGAAATTGGTAATAGAAGAAGAAAAGATACTTACTCATATCAAGAGCCAAAAGCTAAAGTTTTAGGTGGTCCTAAAAAAATGAAAAAAGACAAGCAAAAAATATCTAAACTACAAGACGATGTTTTAGCTGGTGTTGCAAAATATAAATACGGAAAAAAATAATAATAACAACAATCAACAATCATTAACAAAAATCAAAATTAAAAATTATGGCAAAATTTATCTCAATTTATTCATCGGGAGCTGGGCTTGACGGTGGAGACATTTTAATCGGAGTAGATAGTATTGTAGGAGTAGATGCTGCTTCAGCAACAACTACAGTAATCAAATTGAACGGTGGTGTTCTTGACGAAGCTACTATTACTCACGCTTCAGTAGGAACAACTCCTTCAGTAAGAGATGCAATCAACTATGCATTAACAGCTAATCCAGGTGGTGTAAAAGCTAAAGTTGCTTTACCATCAGGTATTACAGTTAGTAACGTAGTATTCTCTTAATAATTAATTATGATATGCTGCAGGGTTTAGGCCCTGTGGCTTTCATTATTTAGATATGGCTTTTAAAATTAAACCATTTTATACTTTAGACAATGCTCCTATAGTTCACGTACCTATGGAAAAAAATGTTATGGGTAGAGCTGATAAAAAAGGTAATATTCTTATAAATAAAGATTTAAAGCATCCTAAACATATAGAAGATACTATAAATCACGAGCAGGTTCATATAGATCAAATGAAAAACGGAGAGTTGTATTATGACAATGAAGCAGTTTATTTTAAAGGTAAAAAATATTTAAGAAAAGAATTTAACGAATCAAATAGAAATTTACCGTGGGAAAAACCCGCGTATAAAGCAGGGTAATTATGTCTAAACCTAAAAAAAAATTTAAAGAAACTAAAGTCGGTCAATTTTTACTAGGTAAATCAGGTATTATAAATGTAATAGGAGATATATTGCCTGATCAAGGTGCACTAGGTATGGTTAAAAATCTTATAGATAAAGATGAAGATCTACCACCACAAGACAAAGAAACTGCATTAAAATTATTAGAACAAGACATGACTGAATTACAAGAGGTTTCAAAACGTTGGGACAGCGATATGAAATCAGATTCATGGCTTTCAAAAAATACACGACCAATAACATTAATATTTTTAACAATATCTCTTGTTATTTTTATTTTGTTAGATGGTTTTAATATACCCTTTGCTATAGATACAGGATGGGTTGACTTATTAAAATCACTTCTTATAACCGTTTATGTTGCCTATTTCGGTTCAAGAGGTGCAGAGAAATTTAAATCAATAGGCAAGTAATCAAATTTAATTAAAATGAATATCAAAAAAGACCAACTAGAAAAAATTCAAAACTTTCAAAAAGACTTAAACAAGTTATTAAACGAAGTAGGATTTTTAGAAGCCCAAAAAACCGCGGTATTATCTAAGTTCCATGAAGTTAACAAACAAACTGAAGACTTTAAAAAAGAACTAGAAGAAGAATACGGATCGATTAACATTAATCTTGAAGACGGTTCTTACACTCCTATCGAAAAAGAAGAAGAAGTTAAGGAGTAATGTCATCTGTTATTAGAAAAATCAGTATCGGATCTGATTATAAAACTGATGCGATGCATTATTCTTTGTCTCAATCTGTATATGGAGGTCACACTATTTCCAATATAATCTTTGATACAAAAGATAATTCTTATAACATTTACATTAAAAAAAACAACGAGGTATTGCCATGGAAGAAATTTAATTCTAACATGGCCATATCTGTTGAGTATGATTTAGAATATTAATGAAAAGCATTTATGATTTTATCGTTGAACCATTAGGTCAGCGATATAATAATGAAGTTAAGATAGGTGACAAAAGCCTTATAATTAACACTAAGCTTGAAAGTTTTAAATCTGTAAATAATATAGCAAAAGTTATTGAAGTTCCTTTAGCATACAAAACATCAATTAAAAAAGGTGATAAAGTAATGATTCATCATAATGTTTTTAGAAGATTTTATGATATTAGAGGTAACGAAAAAAATAGCAAGTCATTTTTCAAAGATAATTTATATTTTGTTCAACCAGATCAAATATATCTTTACAAAAATAAAGACAAATGGAGATCGTTTGGTGATAGATGTTTTGTAAATCCTCTTAGAAATAATGATGATATAAACGCTAATATAGAAGAAAGCCTTATTGGTATATTAAAATATAGTAATAATGCATTAGAAGCGCTAGGAATAAACGAGGGAGACGTTGTAGGTTACAAACCGTTTGGTGAGTTTGATTTTTTAGTTGACGGCAAGCGTTTATACTGTATGAAATCAAATGATATTGTAATTAAATATGAACGTCAAGGAAACGAAAAAGAATATAATCCAAGCTGGGCACAAAGCAGTTGAAGAACTTATAAAAGTAGCTAAAGAAGCTATTGTTGATTCTGATGATGATATATCAGCTGATAGATTAAAAAATGCTGCTGCTACTAAAAAACTAGCTATATTTGATGCTTTTGAAATACTTAACCGTATTAAAGAAGAAGAAGATATGTTAAACAATAAACCTAAAGAAGAAGCTAAAGCTAAACCTTTTGGAGGTTTTGCCGAAAGAAGATCTAAGTAATGTACGAACAAACTTTATACAAGGTAATAAATCCTATAAAGCCTCATGTAGTTAAAAAAATAAATAGATCAAAAAAGTGGGAGTACGGTTACAATAAAGAATACGATGTTATTGTAATTAGTAAAACAGGTCAGATTGGTGAAATATACGAAATACAAAATTTAAAAATAGCTTTACCAAAAGAAAAAGATGTTTTTAATAAAATTGATAGATGGCAAGCTCAAGAATACCCTAAAGAGTTAAAAAGAATAAAAACAGTATTTGATTGGAAACAATATCCAGAAGAGTTTAAAGAAAAATGGTATGCGTATATTGATAAAGAATTTACCAAACGCCACGAAGGTTATTGGTTCACTAATAAAGGTAAAGCTACTTATATTACTGGTACTCATTATATGTACTTGCAGTGGTCCAAAATTGATGTTGGGCAACCAGATTTTAGGGAAGCAAACAGATTATTCTTTATATTCTGGGAAGCTTGTAAAGCCGATAGAAGATGTTATGGAATGTGCTACCTCAAAAACAGACGGTCTGGTTTTTCATTCATGGCATCAGGCGAAACTGTCAACCTTGCCACTATCTCTAGTGATGCTAGATACGGTGTCTTATCAAAATCTGGGGCTGATGCAAAGAAAATGTTTACCGATAAAATCGTACCAATTTCCGTCAATTACCCTTTCTTCTTCAAGCCGATTCAAGACGGTATGGATCGACCAAAAACAGAACTCGCTTATAGAGTTCCCGCTAGTAGGTTTACAAGAAGAAAACTAGATACTAACGAACAGTTAGAAGAATTAGAAGGTTTAGATACAACTATTGACTGGAAAAATACTGGAGATAATAGTTACGATGGTGAAAAATTAAAACTACTTGTGCACGATGAGTCTGGTAAATGGGAAAAACCTGATAATATATTAAATAACTGGAGGGTTACAAAAACTTGTTTACGTTTAGGTTCTAGAATTATTGGTAAGTGTATGATGGGTTCAACATCAAACGCTTTAGATAAAGGAGGTAGAAATTATAAAAAAATATACGATGATTCAGACGTTACCAGAAGAAACCGCAATGGGCAGACTAGCTCGGGATTATATAGCTTGTTCATACCTATGGAATGGAATTACGAAGGATACATCGATTCTTATGGGTTACCTGTCTTTGAGACACCCAAGAAAGAAACAAAGGGAATTGATGGCTACCCTATAGACATAGGTGTAATAGAGCATTGGGAAAACGAAGTTGAAGGTCTTAAAAATGATCCAGATGCTTTGAATGAATTTTACAGACAATTTCCACGTACTGAAAAACATGCTTTTAGAGATGAAACAAAACAATCTTTATTTAATCTAAGTAAAATATATGAACAAATAGATTATAATGAAGATTTAAGAAACTCAAATGTAATTACACAGGGTAATTTTCAGTGGATAGATGGGATAAAAGATACAAGCGTGCGCTTTACACCTAGTAAACAAGGAAGGTTTTATGTATCATGGGTTCCGGAACCAAATCAGCAAAATAGAGTTGTTATTAAAAACGGTATTAAGTATCCTGGTAATGAACACATGGGTGCTTTCGGATGTGATAGTTATGATATATCTGGAACTGTTGATGGAAGAGGATCAAAAGGATCACTTCACGGATTAACTAAATTTAGTATGGAAAGTGCTCCACCTAATTTGTTTTTCTTAGAATATATATCAAGACCTCAAACAGCAGAAACATTTTTTGAAGATGTGTTAATGGCTTTAGTTTTTTATGGTATGCCATTACTTGCTGAAAATAATAAACCAAGATTATTATACCATTTAAAAAGAAGGGGTTACAGGGGTTTTTCTATGAATAGACCTGATAAAACAATGCATAAGTTGTCTGTAACTGAAAAAGAAATAGGTGGTATACCTAATTCAAGCGAAGATGTAAAACAAGCCCATGCTGCAGCAATAGAATCTTATATTGAAATGTTTGTAGGTTATAATAACGAACAGTATGGTTCTATGTATTTTCAAAGAACGTTAGAAGATTGGGCAGCGTTTGATATAAACAATAGAACTAAACACGATGCGTCAATAAGTTCTGGTTTAGCTATTATGGCTTGCAATAAAAATAAATATAGACCTGTGCCTGAAGTTATTAAACAAAAAGTTTCTTTAAGCTTTGCTAAATATGACAACAAAGGTTTTAAATCAAAAATAATTAATTAAATGATTAATACAAGTGTTAACAGCGCGTTTCCAAGTCAGATGGTATCTGAAGAGGAAAAGAAAAGTTTAGAGTATGGATTGCTGGTCGGGCAAGCTATTGAGTATGAGTGGTTTAGAGGTGGAAGAGTTAATAGTAACAAATGGGTGACAGGTTATCAAAATTATAATAGACTAAGATTATACGCTAGAGGTGAACAATCTGTTCAAAAATATAAAGATGAATTATCTATAAATGGTGATTTATCTTATTTAAATTTAGACTGGAAACCAGTACCTATTATACCTAAATTTTTAGATATAGTAGTAAACGGTATAAATGAAAAAGATTATGATATAAAAGCTTTTTCTCAAGACCCTAATTCATTAAAAGAAAGAACTACATATGTTAATAATTTAATGGAAGATATGTACGGTCAAAAGCTTATACAACAAGCAAAGGAAACTACAGGTCAAGATTTATCTAGATCTAATATACCAAGTGATCAATTACCTAGAAACAAAGAGGAGTTAGAACTGCATATGCAATTAAGTTATAAACAAAACATAGAGATAGCTGAAGAAGAAGTTATTAATAATGTTTTAGATTATAATAAATACGATTTAATAAAAAAAAGATTAATAGAGGATATTGCAACAATAGGTATAGCTTCTACTAAAACATCTTTTAATAAATCTAATGGTGTTGTTGTAGATTATGTAGATCCAGCTAATTTAGTATATTCTTATACTAATGATCCTAATTTTCAAGATATATATTATGTTGGTGAAATTAAATCTTTAACATTAGCTGAAATTAAAAAACAATTTCCTTATTTAACTAAAGATGAATTAGAAAGATTAGCTAAATATCCTGGTAGACAAGGATATGTTGCTCAACCTAATTACGATAATGATTTAATACAAGTTTTATACTTTGAATATAAAACTTTTGTAGACCAAGTATTTAAAATAAAAAAGACTGATCAAGGTTTAGAAAAAGCTTTAGTAAAATCAGATACTTTTAATCCACCGGTTAGTGATAATTTTGATAGAGTTTCAAGATCTATTGAAGTTTTATTTAGTGGTGCAAAAGTTATGGGTGTTCCGCAAATGTTAGAATGGAAACTTGCTGAAAATATGACTAGACCTACTGCTGATACAACTAAAGTTAATATGAATTACAACATTGTAGCTCCACATATGTATCAAGGACGTATTGAATCGTTAGTTAGTCGTATAACAGGTTTTGCTGATATGATACAGTTAACATCATTAAAACTACAACAAGTAATTGCTAGAATGGTACCAGATGGTGTTTTTGTAGATGTTGATGGTTTAGCTGAAGTTGATCTAGGTAATGGTACTAACTATAATCCACAAGAAGCATTAAATATGTATTTTCAAACTGGTAGTATAGTTGGAAGATCTTTAACGCAAGACGGTGATCCTAATAGGGGTAAAGTTCCTATACAAGAATTACAATCATCTAGTGCAAACGGGAAAATAGCTTCACTTGTAAACACATATCAGTATTATTTACAAATGATTAGAGATGTAACCGGTTTAAATGAAGCAAGAGATGGCAGCTTACCATCAAAAGATTCTTTAGTTGGTTTACAAAAATTAGCTGCTAACGCGTCAAATATAGCGACAAAACATATTTTAAATGCTAGCTTATATCTAACATTGAGAACATGTGAAAATATTGCTTTGAGAGTGGCTGATGCATTATCTTTTCCTTTAACTGCAGGTTCTTTAAAAGAAAGTATTTCTGTTTTTAACGTAGAAACATTAAAAGAAATAGATAAATTAAATCTTCATGATTTTGGTATTTATTTAGAGTTAGAACCTGATGAAGAGGAGAAAGCTCAGTTAGAGCAAAATATACAAGTTGCTTTACAAACTCAAGGTATTGATTTAGAAGATGCTATAGATATTAGACAAATAAAAAATCTTAAGCTAGCTAATCAAATGTTGAAGCTTAAAAGAAAACAAAAACAAAAAACAGATCAAGCTAACCAACAACAAATGATTCAAGCTCAAGCTCAAGCAAATATGAAGCAATCTGAGCAAGCTGCTATGAATGAAGTTGAAAAGCAACAAGCTTTAGCGCAAACAGAAATACAAATAGAGCAGGCTAAATCTCAATTTGAAATACAAAGAATGGAGCAAGAAGCATTAATTAAAAAACAATTAATGGCTGAAGAATTTAATTATCAATTACAATTAGCTCAAGCTAAAATAAAAACTGATAGAGAAAAAGAACAATTTATAGAAGATCGTAAAGATAAAAGAACTAAAATACAAGCAACGCAACAGTCTAAAATGATTGAGCAACGTCAAAATGACTTGTTACCTACAGATTTTGAATCAGCAGGTATGGATAATTTAGGCGGATTTGGTTTAGAGCAATTTGAACCGCAATAAACTATTTATTAATTTTTATTATATTATATTATGTCTGAAAAAGTAAAAGAAGAGGGTACGTTTAAAATTAAACGTAAACCTAAAAAATTAACACAAAAAGATGAACCTATTAAATTAGATTTATCTAAACCTAAAACAGAAGAAACAGATGCCATTCAAGTCGGAGAAACAAAGAAGGTGGATGTGGGCGAACAAACCGGAGCTAGCTCTGGAGTGGACAAACAAGTACCAGAGCCCAAAAAAATTCCTGAAAATAAAGAAGAAGAGCAAGTAATACAAGAAATTGTAGAAGAAGAAAAACCTATTGAACAAAAGGTTGAAGAAGAAATACAGGAAATAGGTGAAAAAATTGAAGAAAGAGTTATTGCTCCAACACCTGAAGAGGCAAGAGAAATAGCTAAACTACCAGAAAACATCGAAAAAGTTGTAGACTTTATGAAGGAAACTGGTGGAACATTAGAAGATTATGTTAGATTAAATGCTGACTATTCTAATGTAGATAACGATACTTTATTAAGAGAGTATTATAAACAAGAAAAATCACACTTAAATTCAGAAGAAATTAACTTCATGATGGAAGATAATTTTTCTTTTGATGAAGAAGTAGACGAGGAGCGAGAGATCCGAAAGAAAAAACTCGCGTATAAAGAAGAGGTTGCAAAAGCCCGCAAGCATTTAGAAGGTTTAAAAAGTAAATATTACGAGGAGATCAAGTTGAGACCCGGCGTTACTCAAGACCAACAAAAAGCTATGGACTTTTTTAATCGATATAACCAAGAGCAGGAAACTGCCCAAGAGCAACACGAAAGATTTAAATCTAATACTAAAGATTATTTTTCTAAAGAATTCAAAGGTTTTGATTTCAATGTAGGGGAAAAGAAATTTAGATATGGTGTTAAAAATCCAGACGCGGTTGCAGAAAAACAATCTAATATTACTAATGTAATTAAGAAGTTCTTAAACGATAAAGGTGATGTAACAGATGTTAAAGGTTATCATAAAGCTATGTATGCTGCTGAAAATGTAGATACTATTGCACAACATTTTTATGAGCAAGGTAAAGCTGATGCTATAAGAGATGTTGCTGCAAAATCTAAAAACGTACAAACTGAAGTAAGAGAAAGTCCTGCTGGAGATGTATTTGTTAATGGATTAAAAGTAAAAGCAGTCAGTGGTTTAGATAGTTCAAAATTGAAAATTAAAACACGAAAATTTAACTAAAAAACTCAATTACAAATGGCTACATTAAATCCGGCGTTCGGAAGTTTAGTACCTTCTCAAGCGCCACAAACATTAGCTAGTAACTACCTGGCATTTAACGGTGGAGCAAATGACTTTGCTCAACAATATTTACCAGAAGTATACGAAGCTGAAGTAGAAAGATACGGAAACAGAACTTTAAATGGTTTCCTAAGAATGGTTGGCGCTGAAATGCCAATGACATCTGATCAGGTTATCTGGTCTGAACAAAATAGATTACATATTGCATACACAGGTTGTCAATTAACTGGAAACGGTAATGCTACTATTACTATTCCTGCTAACGCTGGTACAATTCAAAATGCAATTTTCCCTAACGATACTATCGTAGTAATGAACCCAGCTACTGGAGTTACTATTAAAGGTATTGTAGGTGCAACAGCTGCAGGTCAAATTACTTGTTATCCTTTATCTCAAACTAACTGGGACGGTTTAGGATTAGTTGCAAACTTGAAAATATTTGTTTACGGTTCGATCTTTGCAAAAGGAACGACTTCAGGAAGCAAATCAATTGAACCACAATTTACTCAGTATTCTAACCAACCGATTATCATAAAAGATAGATATGAAATCAATGGTTCTGACACTGCGCAAATTGGATGGGTGGAAGTTGCTACAGAAGATGGTACATCAGGATACCTATGGTATTTAAAATCTGAGTCTGAAACAAGATTAAGATTTGATGACTATTTAGAAATGGCGATGGTTGAATCAGAATTAGCTGCAGGTGCTGCTGGTATTAACTTTGCTGCAAGTTCAGCTAACGTACCAGGATTTACTGCCGCTGGTGGTGCTGCTGTTGCTCATGGTTCTGAAGGTTTATTTGCTGCTATCACAGCAAGAGGTAACGTTATGACTGGATTCTCTGGTGGTACTGGTATCTCTGACTTTGATCAAGTGCTTAAAAATCTTGATACTCAAGGAGCTATTGAAGAAAACATGCTTTTCTTAAACAGATCTATGGATTTAGATTTTGATGATATGCTAGGACAAATCTCTGGTGGTTTTGCTGGAGGAGTTGCTTACGGTTTATTTGAAAACTCTGAGGATATGGCTCTTAACCTAGGATTCTCTGGATTTAGAAGAGGTTCTTATGACTTTTACAAAACTAGCTGGAAATACTTAAATGACGCTTCTACAAGAGGTGCTGTTGCAGTTAGTAATATCGAAGGTGTATTAATTCCTGCGGGAACTTCTACAGTTTATGACCAAATTTTAGGTACAAACATTAGAAGACCATTCTTACACGTAAGATATAGATCATCACAAGGAGATGACAGAAGATACAAAAACTGGATCACTGGATCTGTTGGAGGTGTTTACACTTCTG